>JAAIGF010064658.1_pt1 | contig 17031 bp, 12 predicted proteins | sample 6487441 | NCBI WGS metagenome assembly JAAIGF01 (sample SAMN13974129, study PRJNA590717) | phyllosphere metagenome | biome: pepper field; feature: multiple bacterial spot infested pepper fields; material: pepper leaves; isolation source: leaves from pepper fields | host: Capsicum annuum ... | reverse complement strand
GTCTGAGCGGAAGGCTCAGGCCTGGGCGCGGTTGCGACGAACCACGTTGAGCGTGACGACCGTGGTCGCACCGAGGGCCAGCAGGCCACCGGCGAACCAGAAGGCAGCAGCCGAGTCCGAACCGGTGTTGGCGAGGCCACCACCGTTGTTGGCGGCGGAGTCCGCAGCGGCGACCGCGAAGGTCGAGGTCGCAGTCGCGCCCGACTCGGCGCCGACGCCGACGAGCTAGTAGTTGCCGGCCGCGCCCGAGGGCAGCGTGACGCTGACGGTGAGACCACCGGCGGCGTCGGCGTTCTTCTCGAGCGTGATGTCCGACGCGAGTGCCGCGTTGCCGGCGTTGGTGCCGGTGAGCACCAGGCGCACGAGCTCGTTCGGCGCGAAGGTGCCGGCCGGGAACGTGACGGTGATGGTCTGGCCGGCGGTGACGGTCGCCGGAGCGGTCGGGCTGCCGGCGCCGGGCACGTAGGTCGCGTTGGCGGCAGCCGCCGGCGCGATGATGAGCGCCGAGGCGATGGCAGCGGTGGTGAGGCCGCGAGCAAGCTTGTTCATAGGAGATCCCTCTTCTGAATCGATGGTGATTGGCAGACGTGCGCGAAGCGGGATATCCCCCCGGCCTCGGCCACAGGCAGCACCTGTGGTCTTTAGAGAACCTAGCGTCATCCTTGAGGATTACAAAGCCGATGACCGTTTGTTTCTGTTACGAGCGGGTAAACGATCTCCGACTCGCGCCCAGAAGTCCCGGAAAACAAGCAATCTTCACTCCTCGGCCGGTGCACACGCTTCGCCAGCGGACAACTGCACCTGCGTTCCGCGGACCATCGGGGTGTGCTCGATCGTGAGTTGCTCACTCTGACCGAGGTCGCCGAGCACGTCGATCTGCACCGACTGCGATTCCCCCGGCGCCAACTCGACGATGAACTTGGCGACCAACCGACCCTCGTGCTCCTGCACGTTGAATTCCGCCGGCTCACCGTTCACGCGCCCTCCGGTGATCACCGCACCCGGCGGAACGTAGATGAGCGCCTCGGTGCGGATGCGGCCGGGGTCGACGCCGAAGACGCCGCCGCCGGTGACGTAGTCGGTGAGGCTTTGCGCAGCGTCGTCGGGTGCCGAAGAGGTGAGACCAAAGCCGACCGTGAACTCGGGTCGTCCGTCCTGGCGGCAACTCTTCGAATCGCCGCCGATGAGCGCATCGAGGTAGTAGTCCATCTTGGCGCCCGTGGCGTCGTTGAGGTAGACGCCGAAGGCGCTGACGTCCTCGGTCGTCTCGGGCAGCTGTCCAGCGAGCGGCGTGGTGTCGAGCAGTGCCTGCTCGTCTTCGTTCGCGCTCCACACCAGAATGCGCCGCTCGTCGACGCCCCGGGAGAGGGCATCGAGCATGGCGCTCGCGTCACCGTCAAACGAGCTGATCCGCTCGAACACCGCGGCGGCGGCGGCGGCGAAGTAGGCGTCCTGCAGCGGTGGTTGGTCGGCAAATCGCGCGTAGACGCCGCTCAGCAGCGTGTCTACAGCGTTCTCGCTCGTCAGCTGCGAGCCGTCGGGGAGGGTGACCGGACCCGTGGCCTCGAGCAGGTAGCTCAACGCCACCGGGTCGATGGCCGCGACGCCATCCACCTCTTGACCCGAGAGCTGCGTCCACCGCGCCTGCGCGAGCTCGCCACTGCGCGCGAAGTCGGGCGTGAGGGTGGCGTTCTGGATGAAGCGCCCCAGGATGTCGCTGAACAGAGAGTTCTCCTGTTCCGTCAGCGGCAGAACCGGCTCGGGCGTGGCCCCGCGAAAATCGGCCGAGCTCGACTGCTCGACGAGGCCGACGCTGCCTGCCTCTGCGGAGACCACCGACGTCGCGCCAGGAATGCCACCGCCGGCACGCAGTTCGGCATTGTTCTGGAACAGCACTAGGTAGTCGCGCTGACCGTCGGCACCGAGCATCGAGGGCAACAGACGGGCGGCGAGGTCGAGCCCGGTCAACAGCGAATCGGCTTCCATCGCGAGGGAGCGCACTTGGTCAACCGCTTCGCCGATCTGCGGGAGCACTCCGTCCGTCGAGACGGAGGCCATCCGGTCGTTCGCGTTCGCCACTACAACTTGGGCATCGCCGATGCTCGGCTGCGCCGAGCGGAGCTGATGCACAGGGAGGGTGCCGTCCCGCAAGGTCAGCGAATCAGCATCGAGCGTGTTCGCGACCTCCACCAGCGATGGCAGCGCGTCGCTGACGATCTCGTCAATCGCGGCGGCCGTCTCGCGGAATGCAATGAGGCTCGACCCCGCCCACGGCAGCACCTCGGCGGCTCGCCACGCCGGGTCGGAAGTGAGGGTCGCAGCGCGCTGCGACTTCTCGCGCACCGAATCAACCGTTTCGCCGAGACCGCTCAGCGCATCGAGAGACGCCGCGGCCTGTGCCGAACGAATCTCCGTCGCAGCGGCCTGCAACGCGTCACGCGCCATCAAACCGCGAACTGCGATCCAACTCGCCCAGGCGACGAGCAAGATCAGCCCGATACCCACGCCGATGAGGATCCGGTTACGAATGCGACTCGGACTTTTCGCCACCACGCTTCTACGCCCTTGCGTCAACGTCCCCTCCTGACTCCGCAGCAACCGTAGCGCAGCTGGGAGTGCTGATCCCGCCTCGAGCGGGGGCACCGCTCGGTTCTGATTTACGAGTCCTTTCCGACGGTCGGTCGTCTGATTGCACGACGGCCCGGCAACGATCGCTCGCTCGGTCTCAGCGCTCGATCCATGAGCACCGTCGAGGAAGCCGGACGGGAAGAAGGCGCGGTCGTCCGCTACGCTCGGCATTCGGAAGCGGCAAGCCCCACCAGACCCGTGAGTCTCACGGTCGGCGTACGGCGCGCACCTCTGAACGAGAGTTGAGTCGGAATTCCCGCTGCCACCAGGTCTAGGGGCAGTCGAAAAAAGGGGGGTCAGGTTGAGCATCAATGGCTAACGCAGAGAGCGGAGCCACTCGCCCCCCCGACAGCATCCGAATCGCTTCCTTCGGAGTCACGGTGACCCCGCGCACATCAGGCGACATTGTCGCAGATGTTGAGAACGCGGTTATGACGGGCAAAAACCTGCTGGTGGGGGCACATAACCTCCATAGCGTCTATCTTCTACACACAGATGATGCTTTCGCGTCCTTCTACGAAGCGGCAGACATTGTTCTCGTTGATGGCTGGCCCATCCTGGCCCGGCTGAACAACCAGAGAGCAGCAGACGGCCTGCCACCACTGCCCTCAACGTACCGAATTGGCTCAACCGACTGGCTTCTACAAGCCATGTCCATCCCGGCCTTGAGCCGAACGCTTGTCATAGGTGCATCGAAAGTTTCGAATTCAGGATTTGTCGAACGACTCAGCTTGACCTCGGATTCAAAGACTTTCAAGGGTTTATCAGGCGAGGCATGGAGTCCCGACCGTTTGCACGAAGCTACGCGTCTCGTAGAAAAGTTTCAACCGCAACTTATCTTACTCGGATTGGGAATGCCACTGCAAGAAAGCGTCGCACTCTCTCTGCGTCGAGAAGGCTTCTCGGGGGTCATCGCCACGATCGGTGGTGCCATCGACCAGATGTCGGGCGCCCAAAAATTGGCGCCCCGGTGGACTGGCCATATGCGAGTCGAGTGGCTATGGCGACTTCTCACCAACCCGCGCCGCCTTGCACACCGGTACGTCGTCGAACCCGTCAAGTTAGCGAGTCTCTTACGGAAGAACGCGGTGGGTAAATGACAACGGTCGCAGCGATCATTCCTACAATTGGCCGGCCGCAGCTGGCCCGAGCAGTCGCATCAGCCCTTCGGCAGACTATTCGGCCGCAGATACTGGTAATTCTAGACCGGCCAGAACTGGCCCAAACTGTGACTGAGATGCTGGCTGGATTGCCGCACGAATTGATTCTCACGTCTGGCGGAATCGGCGGTTCCGCCGCTCGTAACGTGGGCATACACGCCGCTTCGGCCGACTACGTCGCTTACCTTGACGATGACGACGAGTGGGATCCCGTGAAGACCGAAGAGCAACTAGCTCTCGTCTCAAGACAGCCAGGGTCGGCTGTGACCACACGAGCCACGTTGATCGGCTCTCTGAACCGAGTTGTTCCGGAAGTTCCTTACGCCAACGACATGGCGCCTTCCGATTACCTACTCCAACGATCAACGATTCGGCTTCGCAAAAATTTCATGCAGACCTCAACACTTCTGCTCTCACGGGAGGTTGCCTTGCAAATCCCCTGGGACGAGAGCTTGAAACGTCATCAAGACTGGGCGCTGTTCATCGAACTTCGTCGCCACGGCGTCGAGATATTGACACATCCAGATAGCCTGGTCAATGTGTACCAAAACTCGGCGGCGTCAATTTCGAAGTCCACGAACTGGCGTGCCAGCGTGAGTTGGTTGAATGAGTACGCAGCAGATGCGAAGCCCACATCGCGAGCAGATTTTCTGCTTTCGATCGCGTTCAGGTCAGCGATAGCCGCGCGCGATTTCCGGGCAGCATCTCAGCTCTTGACCCAAGCAATACTTCTGCGACCGCACCCGTCAGCCCTGATTGTCGGACTGTCCTCTCTCATGAACCGGTCTGAGCGAGTCATAAAGGATATGCAACACCTCAGGAGCGAAGATCTCCAGCCCCGCAACGAAGAGAAATAGAATTCGGAGCCAGCCCCTGAAGTGGTGATCTGCGGGCGACCAAAAACATCGCTCCACAGCAGTCTGCATGCGCCTCTCTAATTAGCCGCAATTAAATTCTGGGATCTATCTTGATAGCTTTTGTGAATGTAGCCAGTCAACGTGACAATTTGGGGGATTCCGTCTTGAGACGTCCCCTAGTCCACGCGGCACAAGCCGCGGCCAGCGAGTGTCACATTTTCGTCGGAAAGAAGGCTACCGACTGGACCAATCTGGGTCTTCGCGAGTCAGACAAAGCTTATTCAAACCGACGCGAGTGGATGGCACATCTCGTGAAATCCGCGCTGCGAGGCAAAGTCGCACTCGCGACGAACGCGGGCGAGCTGCTCGCCGACCGCCGTTTTTTGTTCAATCGCGCATTGCTTCTCCCGGCTGCATATCTTGTCAAGATGCGCGGCGGTGCTATCATTCACGCAGGGTTCGGTTTGAGGTCACCGCACAAACGTCTACCCGCGATTGCTAGACACTTTGTCAAAATGTCCGACGTCGTTTCATGGCGCGATGAGACATCTCGCGCCGCGACCGATCTTGGGGTGACGGTGCCGGACTGGGCTTTCGCCGAGGGGAGCACTGTCGCGGCGATTTCTGCTCGGTTCGAACGTGACGCAAGTAGTTCGCGAATTCTGGCTCTCAGCTTGAGAGGTGATCGGGAATCGCCGGGCCCAGAGTTCCTCGCTCGGTTGAAGGAACTCGCATCTCACGAACTCAAGGCGCGCGTCATCGTTGTGTGCCAGGTACGCCGCGACGCGGAACGCTGCCGCTGGGTCGCTGATCAGATCGGTGGGGAGTTGCTCGACTGGCCCGCATCTGTCGATCACGCCGAGCAAGAGCGACGCGTACGCGATGTTTATGCTAGTTCGACGTGGATCAGTTCTGATCGACTCCACGCGGTTATCATGGCTGCGACTGAAGGTGCAGTGCCGCTGGACCTCATACCGGACACTTCGCGTAAGGTCACTCGGACTATCGCGTTGGCGGAGTTATCGCTTGCCTCTTCCGTAGGTGCCGAGCTCCGTCTACAGGCTGATAGAAGGCGGCTTCTGTGGTCACTTGTGCATGCCAGAGCGGACATTGCGGCTCTTGCGGCCCGCGTGGCACAGGTCGCAAGCGGGGCGCCCGCGAAGGAGATCAGGGTCTTGCAGGCCATAGCTGCGCCTGACGGGACGACGCGTTACGCACGGCACATGGCTGCAACCGAAACTTTCGACGTGGTCCAAAAGTTTCTTACTTGGCGCGAGGTACTCTTCGGACACCACGACATCCTCCATGTGCACTGGCCGGAGCATCTAGTGCCGGCTTCGCCTGGCGTGCGATCGTTTTTGAAGAGGCTCCAGGCACGAATCGTATTAGGTCGAGTTGAGCGGCGGGGCATTCCGATTGTCCGAACGTTGCATAATGTGACGCCGCACGATCCGATCCGCAACAAGACAGGCGAGTCCGTCCGAGGACGACTGGATAAAGGCACGGTTGCGGAAGTCCACCTTGTGCGCGGGGACGCGCAAGTTTCGACAGGCAGCGTCTACCACATCCCGCACGGGAATTACAGGCAGCCATACGCCGAGTCGCAATCCACTTCAGCACACGGAGGCAGTCTGCTGTTCTTCGGGCGGGTCGGAGAGTACAAGGGCGTCCGGGAATTACTCGATGCATTCGAACCGTCCGAACTACCTGAGTTACGCATAGTCGGCAAATCTGAATCTGTCGAATTGACGAATCGTATCGAACGCGCTGCGAGCGAGGATCAGCGCATTACACACAAACTTGGCTTCGTATCCGACTCTGAACTTGGTGCAGAAATCAGCAATGGGAGACTCTGCGTATTTCCCTACCGCGAACTTCACAGCTCCGGTGCGATTCTAGTTGCGCTCTCACTGAATAAACCCATTATGGTTCCGCGAACCGCCACCACAGAAGCTCTTCAGCTCGAGGTAGGTGAAGAATGGGTCTACATCTACGACAACCTCTCGCCGAAGGAGTTAGAAAAGGCCGTGACGTGGGCAGGCCTTGCTGGAAGGGATGGGTCCATACCAGATCTCAGTGATCGCTCCTGGACTGTGGTTCGCTCCCGACACAGGGACATGTATCTGGCCGTTGCCTCACACCGGGAGAAGAGTTGAGCAAGCAATCGAACTGGGCTTTTGCCTACATCGATCTCGCCGAGTTCGAGACCGTTCGGGAACGCTATCGTCAAGGCGACCCCGATGTTTCTACAACCCTAGAATCGATTGTGGCACAGGCCCGAAGTATCCTTCTGCGGCCTATCATCACCGTGATGGACAAGCCGGGCGTCGCAGCATCGGGCGATAAGCACGATTTCTTTGCCATCGGCGGCTACTCGTGGCCCAACCCTTCGACGCTCGACGGACTTCCTTTTCAGTATCGTGACAGCGAAACGAATCCGGACGCGTTGACCTCGCCCGAATACGACAAGGGTAGCTATGAGGAGATGACGCGCCAAGTTCGCTTATTGTCTCTTGCGACGTTTTACACTGGCAACCAGGCATTCGCGTCGCATGCCTTGCTCATCCTAAGGATGTGGTTCGTCGATCCAAGCACGCGAATGAACCCGAACTTTAGACACGCTGCCGCTCGTCCCGGTGTTTGGGACGGCCACTTCTCGGGCGCAATCGAGGGCGTTTTCTTGATTGAGCTCATCGACTACATAGCCTTGCTGGAACTGTCGGGAAATATTCCGCATTCGGATGGGCTAGCAATCCGATCATGGTTCGGCGATTTGAGCGATTGGCTTTGCACCAGTTCGTTTGGCCGCCGTGAGGCTTTTTCTGTCAATAATCACGTAAGCTACTTGCTCTCGCAGGTTCTTGCATTCTCGACGTTCGCTGGTCAGGAACAAAGATCGAGACGAGCGATATTGCAGGCGCGCCGGGAGCTGAAGCTGCAGGTGGAGAAGGACGGGCGCATGCCGCTAGAGATCCAGAGGGCGGATGGCTTCTTTTACTCGATCTACGGGCTCCGCGCCTTCGCGCTCTTAGCGAGACTGGCTAGCGCACACGGTCATGATCTGTGGCGCTTCCAAAACTCCAAACTCGAGCAAGCTTCTTTGTCTCTCTCCATCTATGTACGAGACGAGACTCGATGGCCGTTCTCGAGGGGGGGCAAGGAGTGGAAACGTGATGCTGCGCAACTTTTCCATCTGGCTGCTCGTGAGTATCGCACCGAAGCTCTGATCAGCACGGCGAGACTGGCGGCAGGTCTGGCTTCCGCTGAGCACGCAGAGGTGAAGCTATGGGGAGTGAATGAACTCGACGCGGTGCCTCGCCATTTGGGTGCGCTGCAGGCGATCGAGTGGCACGACAACGGAACCTCAGTCTCGAGACATCGCAGTCGACTGGCGACTACGCGGGTGCTCGGCGTGATGGCAGCTCGCGGATTATGGCGCGGACGATATTTGTAGAGACTTGAAAAGAAACTGGGCAGAAGCAATGTCAATAAAGTTAACATGATGCCGCCAAGAGAGCAGGGGGGCTTGGGCGGGGCTGCGTCACGCGGTGTCTGGACTACAGTACTGGGTCAAACTGTTTCCATCTCGACGCAACTAGTCAGCATAGTCGTGCTCTCACGTTTGCTGAGCCCGGGCGATTACGGTCTTCTCGCGATGGTGACGGCTATCGTTGTCATCGGCGAGGTGATTCGGGAATTCGGCCTCGCGAACGCATCTATCCAAGCCTCGAAGTTAAGCCAACAACAGCGAACTAACCTATTCTGGCTGAATACGGCTATAGGCCTATTGTGCGCGCTGCTGCTGTTCGGCGCCGCACCTGCAATCTCGTCGTTCTACAGCGAGCCATTAGTCGAGCCAATTGCGAAAGTGTTGGCAATCACCTTTATTCTTGGCGGTCTCGCTACGCAGCCGCGAGCGCACCTTGCCAGAGATCTAAGATTCGGCGCGCTAAATGTCACCGACGTCGCGCCGAATATGATTGGTCTATTTGTCGCCGTCGCGTGCGCTGCATCTGGATTGGGCGTTTGGGCGCTCGTGGCGCAACGGCTGACGGTTTCGACCGCCATGCTGCTGCTCGCGCTTTTCTTCGACAGGTGGATGCCCGGTCTACCAGCCCGCACGCCAGGCATGGGTCCCCTAATCCGGTACGGATTGTTTTTAGTAGGCACCCAACTCATCTCTAGCATCAGTCGCAACATCGACTTCGTGGTGCTAGGAAGTCGTTTCGGGTCTACCGCTACTGGCTACTATAGCCGCGCCTTCGAGTTGGTTATAAATACGATAAACCAGTTGAATGCGCCTGCAACGAAGGTTGCCGTTCCCATACTGTCTCGAATCCACAGTGACACGGAGCGCCACTCCGATTATCTGCTCCGCGGCCAGCGCGCCCTACTGTTTATCCTGGTCCCTTTGCTCGGAGCAGGCGCCGTCCTGGCCCAGCCCCTGGTCGACCTCGCGCTGGGGCCCGGATGGGCGCAGGTAGTGCCCTTTGTGCAGATTTTGGTCGTGGTTGCAGCCACCGATAAGGTCCTCGGGTACGCAACGTGGTGGTTTGCGCTGTCCACTGGCCGAACCGATGTAACGTTCAGAGTTACTCTAGTGAGAGCGGCAATCTTGATCGTGGGGGTGATCATCGGTTCCGAGTTCGGGCCTTTGGGAGTGGCATTGGGATACGCTGCAGCTACTACTTTGGGATGGCTAGCGGATCTAGCGATATATAAAGTTCTGGCTGACGCTCCCTCCCTTCCCATCTTTATTAATGCAGCCGGTGCCCTGCTCGCTAATGCGGCACCCGTGCTGCTTGTCCTTGTGCTGGATAAGCAACTTGCGCAATTCAATGCGATATCGCACCTGGCACTAGGTTCGGCGCTCTATCTGATTGCGTGGATCGCAGCCATTTCAGCGATTCCACCATTTCGACGCCAGGCGGAAGATTTGATTTCATTGGCGCGCCGAATGGGAAGAAGATAAAGCCGAGCCGCCTCGAGCCATAGCGCTTTCGTCTTCGATGAATAGGATTCAGATGTGAAACGTGATATGCAGTATCCATACGATCCACGCAAAGCCACCCATGGATCGACGGCTGAGCTTGCGTCCGAGCAGTTGGCCGCTTTGCAAGTACTGCCTCGCTTTCTTCGCTACAGCCTCTATCTTGCGGTAGCTATTCTTTCTGTGATTGGCCTCTTCTATCTAGGCCGCTCATACGGACCTATTTCCGCTACGGTTGTTTTGGATGCTTGGATCATCATCTTCGTCACCGCGTCTATTACGCGCGGACGAACGCGAAGCATACTTCTCGCACTTTTCATCGCGTTCTACGCACTGTCCAGGATCATCCCCGCGTTGTGGCTGGAGGCACCCCTCCAAGATTTTCTTCAGGCCTACCGGTGGCTTCTGTATCTCCTGGCCTTCGTATTGGCGGTAGGAAGATTTTGGGGTCCCATCGATGGGCTCATCAAGGCTACGTGGGCCCTCGTTCTCGCTGCGACCGCCAAAGGAGCCGCAACTCTAGTCCTAGTCGGATCAGGCGAACGTCCTGGGCTATTGCTCGAGAATAACTTCGAACTAGCGCTCTTCTGTGGACTTGCCGCTGCGCTCTACCAGCACATGGGGAGACATCGTGGAGCCCTTATCGTCACGCTCGGCGTATTGACTGTCCTATCTGGTTCTCGCAGTGGAGCCGTAATCTTCGTGATTCTGGCGATCTACGCGGTGACTCAAATGCGCGCGATGAACCTGTTTGTACGATACCTAGTCGCGGCTGCAGCGGTGGCGGCCACGGCGATTCCGGTGATGATTTTCGCGGAGCGCGCATCGTCGGCGACGTTTCGCATCGACAGGTTGAATTTCCTAGACGTGTTCTTCGCAGAGGTCGGTGCTTGGAACGCCGGCCAGTGGATATTCGGGACCACTCCTATTACTCCGTTGAGCCCTAATTCCTGCGCCTCCCTTGCGAACTACGAACAGCTCTTTGCGTCAAGTGGCGATGGGACTTGCTACGCAGTCATACTGCATGCATTCTTACTTCGAGTCATCTTTGACGCTGGCCTGCTCGGTCTAGCCCTGGCGATCGTCATACCTTGGCTAGCGATGCGCAAGGCCGGAGTTTCACTCCCTCTTGCATTGACGCTCAGCTGCATCGCATTGGCTAATGGAGCTTCTGTTAGCGGGCTGAATAATCCTTATGTGGCGCTACCGGTTATCGTTGCCATATTAACCACGCGGGCGTTCAGTGCGCCTTCGGAGGACGACGAGACAGCAGCGCGGCAGCCAAGTGTCACCTGATCAGCGGCCCGGCGCCAGCAGCGACGTGTTCCTGCTCAGCAAGGCTGCGGAAGTTCTGGATCTGTATGAGCGGAAGCCGGGCGCAGTGACGCCAAAGTCTGCCGTTAGACCGACGTGTGGTGACCTCATCTGGTACCGCCCTCACGACGCCTGACCGCCCGTCGGACCCACACGCACCAGGTAAAGCCCACCTCGATCCTCGGCTTGACCTAGGCCGAATTCTCTGACCTCGCTTTGCCACCCACGTCTTCTCATTGCGCATCACATATTGAGGTCTCGCGTCCTAGCTTCGGAAGGCGAGCACTGGCTGTGGCCGGACGGGACGTCAACGGTGGCCGAAGTTGGCAGCAAGCCAGATGACCGTTTTGATCGGCCAGCTCAGCTCGTGAGAGACCATCTAACACGTCGAGATGGCGACAGTCGAATAGGAGTCGCGGTCGAGGCAACGCTGCCGCCACTAACCACCTAATACGCACTGCAGTAGGGGTTGAGGCTCGGCGACGCCCCACCTCGAGTCAGCCCTGCCCGACTTCCCCGACGGGCATCACTCCAGGAACGAAGATCGGCCGGCTCATTCTTCCGCCACGGACATCTTCGAACTGTCCGCAATCACGGTCTCTCGGCGCCAAAGCGATCGAAGCGTCGCGATCGAATTCGCCGAACGTTGAGGGTTCACTCATCACCAGGGGTGAGATATCAAGTGATAGTCACCGACGATACTGCCGCTAGCGCCGAGCTTCGCAGAGGTCCTCGCTCAATAAGCCCCGTCCGGGCGCAGCACAGCGCGCACGGTACGCCACAAGATCACTAGGTCTCCTGTCAAGGACCAGTTCTCGACGTAAAACAGGTCGAGCCTGACCGAGTCCTCCCACGATAGGTCAGAACGTCCGCTGACCTGCCACAGCCCCGTGATGCCAGGGGTAACGAGGAATCGACGGTGGACGTGCTGGTCGTAAAGGGAGACCTCGCGCGCGAGCGGAGGGCGCGGACCCACGAGCGACATTGAGCCGCCCAGTACGTTCAGAAGTTGTGGTAGCTCATCAAGGCTATACCGGCGGAGTACCTTGCCAACCCGCGTTACGCGAGGATCATTCTTCATCTTGAAAAGAACGCCACCGTTCTCGAGACGAGCGTCCGATCCTTCGAGGCCGTCGAGCATCTGCTCTGCGTCTTCTCGCATGGAACGGAACTTGAGCATGTGGAACGTCCTGGCACCGAGTCCGATGCGCTCTTGTCGGAAAAGCACTGACCCTGGCGAAGTCACCTTCACGAGGGCGGCAATGATCAACATCGGGACGGCTAGAGCGAGGAGTATTACCGAAGTAAACAGTATATCGAAAGCCCTTTTGGTATAGCGTTTCATCCCGTCGTAGCGAGGTGTCTCGACATGGATGAGTGGCAGACCCGAGACCGGTCTGGTATGGATACGCGGACCCCCGATGTCCGTAAGATTTGGAGCAACAACGAACTGGTAACGACCGCTCTCTAGCTGCCAGCTGAGTTCTCGCACTCGCTGCGGGGACAAATCGTCGCTACCGCAAACCACGACAGTGTCGGCGCCAAGCTCCTCGAGCGCGCGCGGGACGTCGTCGATGCCGCCTACAATTTTCACGCCGCCGACGGCCGCGCTCGTGCCGGTTGCCTCGCCCGGCACGCAAGCCGCAATCACGCGATAACCGGCCCACGGCTGTCGAGCCAACTCCCTCGCGTAGTGCTGAACCGACTCACGACTGCCGACGAGGATGACCTTTGATGAGTAGCGGCCCTTCTCGCGCTCCACACGCAGCCACTGACGCCACAACCAGCGGGATGCGAGGAGCGCGGCGATGCCGACGGGGAAGGCCAGCAGTACGTATCCGCGTGCGACGTCGAGCTTGAGGAAGTAGAAGACCGACGCGCAGATGAGTAGGAGCCGTAGACCCCAGTCGATTAAGATTCGGTATTCGGTAGTCCCGATACCGATGACTCGCGGGCCGCGACTGCCAGTGACACCAATGACGAGCATCCAGAGAGCGATGATGATCGCCGAGATGAACGTGTAACCAAGGTCAGCCTCGCCAGGCATATTGGTGAAGGTAGCGGCGGCCTCGTCGGTGCCCAGCCACACGAGTTGCACACCCACGACGGCCCAGACGACCACTATCAGGTCGGTGACGATCAAACGGCGAGCGTATCGACGCTGCCAATCGTCACGCGAGAGCCCATTGCTCATGAAGCTATTTCGGCGAGGGGGTGCACTTCAGATTCCGATCCCGACCACAGCCAGACGGAACTTCCGCCGGCGCTTACGACCGTGGCCCCCGGGTCGATCACTCCAGTCAAACAGGCGCGTGGCTCGGAGGCAGCGGCGCCGTCCCCCAAAGATGGCACAGGGAGGGTCACGAGCGCCACGCCCCCGCATGAGGGCGCGTCTCGCACTGCAATCACATACGAGTCACCGGCGCTGGCCATCGCGACCGCCCCAGGGACGGCGGCCTGCGTCCAGGAAGAACCGTCCGACGTCTGGAGCAGTGTTCCGTCATCGCAAAGCACTGCCAGCAACCCGCCTTGTTCTCCAACGTCGACCGGGCTCGTGCAAGGGGCGGCGATGTTCTGCGGCGTGACGAGGGCGCCCGCGGAATCGATATACGAGGCGAGCTCCAAGGCATCCGGAGAGAGATTCCAAAAATTTCCGCCGGTAAAGGTGCGTATGCCGGTGGGTATGCAACCGTCTGCGGCGCCGACTACCGCCTGCGCGTATTCAGCGTCTTGTGCCCAAAGCCAGAGCACCTCGCGGCCTTCGGTCGTGACCGGCTGGGTCTGCGTCCAGGTGGCGCCGCCGTCCTCGGTGACCTCGATCACGGCTTGAGTGTCGCAGTTGCCGCGCTCGGCCCGCCAGGCGACCCGCTCGTCGACGACGGTGAGGGAACGCAGCACTGGCGTTGCCTGCGGGATCGGATCGGGCGTCTCGGCGGGTTCGGGGCTGGGCTCGGCCGTGAACGACGCGGCGGGGCGGGCCGTCGTGTCGCCCTCACTCGCTCCGCCACCGATCACGCCGAGGGCGAGGGCGATGAGCACGACGTCGGCGGCAGCAAAAGCCCCCAATCCGACCAGGGCGAGGGTGCGCTTGCTGCCGGGGCGCTTGGGCAGTCGATTCCGCCGGGGGTGGGTGGATCGACGCGCCATCTCAGCGCACCTGACTGGCGATACGCACCGCGGCATCGAGGATGCGGTCGACGCCGGCCGAGACCTGCGCGGCCGACTCGTCGTAGACCTGCTGCGAGCGGCGATACGGGTCGACGATGTCCTTGGGCTCCGCATCCTCGGCGGGCAGGAAGCCGCGCCGGCCGGCCGCCATGCGCACGAGGGCGCGCAGGCGGGTGGTGAGCGGGTGGTGCGGCAGCGCCTCGTCGAGCAGCGGGTCGGGCAGGTTGTTCGAGAGGTCGCCGAGCAGGGCGCCGAACTCGGTGAACATGAAGCTGTACCGCGAGGCGCGGGGTGCGAGCTGCACCGCACTGCTGCGGTGCTCGCTCGCCATCGCCAGCACGAGGTCGCTCTCGCGCACCAGGTCGGCCGTGATGTCCTGCCCGCGGTGCGCTGCCGGGCTGCCGCCGTAGTGACGGGAGAGCGCGGCCGCCTCGTCGGGCATCGGGGCTCCGACCAGCGCGCCGGTGCCGGCGCTGCGGATTTGGAACACGCCCTGCAGCTCGACCGGGATGCGGGCGCGCAGCAACTGCTCGCCCTGCGCCGAGCGGCAGATGTTGCCGGTGCACACGAAGAGTATCCGGAACGGGTCCGGAACGATCGGCGCGGCTGCCCCGAACGTCATCAGTCCTTGCCCTCCTCGTAGGAGTAGCTGTAGCCGTAGCGTCCGTAGCCGTACGCGTCCGGGCCCTTGGTGGGCAGCAGCGTCGGCACGGCGCCGAGCAGGCGCGCGCCCACGTTCTCGAGGGCGCTGGCCGCAGCAGCGAGTTGCTGCTTGTGCACGCGGCCCGCGGCGACCACGAGGATGGCGCCGCTGGCGCTCTTGGACAGGATGGCCGCATCCGTCACCGGCAGCAACGGCGGGGCGTCGAAGAGGATGGTGTCGTAACGCGTGGAGAGCACCTCGATGAGCTGCTTCATCGCGGCCGAGCCGAGCAGCTCGCTCGGGTTCGGCGGGATGGTGCCGGCGGGCAGCACGTGCAGCTCGCGCGGGCCCCACGGCTGGATCGCATCCTCGAGGTTGACCCGGCCGAGGAGCACGTCGGTCATGCCGACAGCGCCCTCGATGCCGAAGTACTTGTGCACCTTCGGGCGGCGGAGGTCAGCGTCGATGATGAGCACGTTCTGGCCGCTGTCGCGCATCGTGATGGCGAGGTTGGCCGTCGTGGTGCTCTTGCCCTCGCTCTGCAGCGAGCTGGTGATCACGAAGCTGCGGCTGGCAGCGCCGAGCTCGAGGAACTGCAGGTTGGTCCGCAGCGTGCGGAAGGCCTCGGCCCGCGGGCTCTTCGGGTCGACCTGCACGATGAGCGGGCGCTCCTTGGCCTTCGGGTCGAAGGCGACGCCGCCGAGCAGCGGCACGTCGAGCACCTGCTCGATGTCACGCTCGCCGCGCACTCGGGTGTCGAGCACCTCGCGCAGCACCGCGATGCCGACGCCGAGGGCGAGTCCGACCAGCAGGCCGAGGGCGATGTTGAGCGGCACGCGCGGCGACACCGGCGACTCGGGCACGGTGGCCGGTTGCACGGTGTTCACCGCGATCGGCGCGGTGCCCTCGGCCGTCTGCGGAGTCAGGGTGCCGACGACGTCGACCAGGCTTGCGGTCACCGCGTTGGCGATGTCGGCGGCCTGCACCGGGTTCGGGTCCTGCACGGTGACGTTCAGGATGACCGTGTTCAGATCGCTCGAGGCAGTGACTTGCTCAGCGAGTTCGCCGACCGTGGTGTCGAGGTCGAGCTCGTCGATCACGGGCTCGAGCACGGCAGCGGTGCCGACGACCTCGACGAAGCTGCGCACGATCTGCTGGGTGTAGGTGTTGCCCGCGCCGAGCTCGCCGACGTTCGCGGCGGAATCCGCCGAGACGAAGACGCGGGTGCCCGCCTCGTACTGCGGCGTCAGCACCAGCGAGTACGTGGCGCTTGCGCCGACACCGACCAGGACGAAGAGCACGATCAGCAGCCAGCCTCGGCGCAGCACTCTCAGGTAGTCACGTAGCTCCACTTGACGGAGTCCCCCTCTATCCGGCTCCGTCGGAGCCTCGGCATACAGGTGCAGTCTACTCAGACGGCAGGTTCCCCCAAGGCGAACCTGTCCGGCGACGCGCGGAGCCCGCCGAGAATTCCTCGCCGCGTGGATGAGGCTTCTGCGATGGAACGCGGCGCCGCGCATCCGCTCTGCTAGAAACGATTCGGCGGCATTCGTCGCCGAGGACCCCTGGGGGAACGCTCATGCGCCTGTCCGTCATCGGCTGCGGTTATCTGGGAGCGGTGCACGCCGCCGCCATGGCCTCGATCGGCCACGAGGTGGTCGGCATCGACGTCGACGAGCGCAAGATCGAGGCGCTCTCGCGCGGCGAGGCGCCGTTCTTCGAGCCCGGGCTGCCGGAGATCCTCAAGGAGGGCATCGCATCGGGGCGGCTGCGCTTCACGACCGACATGGCCGAGGCCGCGGGCAGCGCGGTGCACTTCGTGGGCGTGGGAACGCCGCAGTCGAAGGACGGCTACGCCGCCGACCTCACCTACGTGAACGGCGCCATCGACGCTCTACTGCCCTACCTCTCCCCCGGCGACCTCGTGGCCGGCAAGTCGACCGTGCCCGTCGGCACGGCGGCGGGGCTCGAGCAGCGGGTCTCCGCCACGGGTGCGACGCTCGTCTGGAACCCCGAGTTCCTGCGCGAGGGGTTCGCCGTGCAGGACACCGTGGACCCCGACCGGCTCGTCGCCGGCGTGCCGTCGGACGCGGCGGGCGAGCGCGCCGCCGACATCCTGCGCGAGGTCTACCACCCCTCCGTGGCCAAGGGCACGCCGTTCATCGTCACCGACTACGCCACCGCCGAGCTCGTCAAGGTGTCGGCCAACGCGTTCCTGGCCACCAAGATCAGCTTCATCAACGCCATGGCCGAGATCGCCGAGGTCACCGG
>JAAIGF010257318.1_pt1 | contig 17035 bp, 12 predicted proteins | sample 6487441 | NCBI WGS metagenome assembly JAAIGF01 (sample SAMN13974129, study PRJNA590717) | phyllosphere metagenome | biome: pepper field; feature: multiple bacterial spot infested pepper fields; material: pepper leaves; isolation source: leaves from pepper fields | host: Capsicum annuum ... | reverse complement strand
GTGCCGTGGAGAAGCTGACCATTGGAAATGGCAGGGTCTTTCACCGAGTATATGTCGACGAGGCTCTTCATCATTCGCCTTGCCAGCTGCCGGTATTCTTCCGCCTTCTCCGGCGTTTCAAGGTCGGCCATTTCCAGCAATCCGCACGCAACGACGGCCGCGGCGGAACTGTCCCTCGGCTCGCCATCCTTGTCCGAGAAGACGAGATCCCAATAGGGAACGAGATCGGTCGGCAGGCGGTCGAGATAGAATTTGAGTAGCCGTTCGAATGTATCGCGGTAAGCCGGAAGCCGCTCGTAACGGTAGGAAAATGCCATTCCGGCAATGCCCCACGCCTGCCCCCTCGCCCAGAAGCTCTCGTCGCTGTAACCCTGCTTGGTTACGCCGCGCACCGGCGCGCCGCTTTCTGGGTCCATGTAGAATGTATGATAGGTCGAATCGTCCGGCCGCACAGAGTGCGCAAGCGTCGTGCGGGCATGGGCCAGCGCCACTTCGCGATAATCCTCACGGCCCGTCTGTTCGCTCGCCCAGTAAAGCAGCGGCAGGTTCAGCAGGCAGTCGATGATATAGCGATATTCATTGGCGTTGCCCTTGCGGCCCCAAGCCTGAATGAACTGCCCGACCGGCTGGTAGCGCTCCATCAACTGATCAGCCGCGAGCAGCGCGGCCTGCCTGCCATCTTCATCACCAACGAGCTTCCACGCCGCGATGCAGGATGGCGAATAGAGAAATCCCATATCGTGATGGTCTGTCTCTATGCGGTTTTCGATGCGGTGGAGAAAGCTCTGGACCTGAATTTGCGCGGCATAGCGAAACGTTTTGTCGCCGGAATGCTCATAGGCAAGCCAGATTTGGCCGGGCCAGAAACCCGCCGTCCACTGGTCATTCTCAACCGCAGGATAGACATTGTCGACGCTCGAGTGGTTTTGCGCGCGATAGGTGAACGTAAGCAGATTTCGGCGCACCTGGGCAACAGCGACATCAAGCGCCTCCGTCACATCCTGATCGGTAATGGGCTCCGGCCCTGCGGTTACGACATCGAGCATGAAATCAACCTTTTATGCCGGAAGACGCAACGCCTTCCACGAAGAAGCGCTGAAGTGCCAAAAACACGATCAACACCGGTATGAGAGCGACAACGGATGCGGCCATGATGAGCCCGTATTCCGCCGAATATTGCGAAATGAACATGCGCAGCCCGATCTGTATCGTCTTCAGCTCCGTCTTGGTCAGATAGATCATCGGGCCAAGGAAGTCGTTCCAGGTGGTGACGAAGGTGAAGATCGTCAGCGTGGAAAGCGCGGGCTTGGACAGCGGCAGCATGATCTTTGCCCATATCTGGTACTCGTTCATGCCATCGATACGGGCTGCCTCGCATAGCTCATTGGGAATGGACATGTAGAATTGCCGCATCAAAAATACACCGAAGGCGGTGAAGGCTTGCAGCAGGATCAGCGCCAGATGAGTGTTGTTGAGCCCGAACTCACGCATCAACAGAAACTGCGGCACCATGTAGACCTGCCAGGGCATGGCAATGGTGGCGATATAGCCAAGGAACAGCGTGTTCTTGTAAGGAAAATGCAGCTTGGCAAAAGCATAGGCCGCGAAGCTCGACGTCAACAGCTGCAGCACCGTCACGATGATCGTCAGCTTCGAAGTGTTGTAAATGAAGAGCGCGAGCGGAATCTTCGTCCAGATTTCCGTGTAATTCTCCCATCGCGGCTGCGACGGTATCCATTCAATCGGGAAGACGAATACGTCACGACTGAGCTTCAGCGATGCCGACAGCATCCACGCGAATGGCAACAGCATGATGACCGTGATCGAGATCACCGCGACATAAACGGCAATCGTCTGGAAGGAAATTTTGCGACCCTTGACGCGCATCGCTCAATCCTCCCGCTGCCGCTTGAACTGGATGACGGTGACGGCAAGCACGAGGAAGAACAGCACCAGCGCAATCATGCTCGAATAGCCGAGATCCCAGGAAATGAAGGCCTCATTATAGATGTGATAGACGAGCACCAGCGTCGACGTTCCCGGTCCGCCCTGCGTGATCATGTAAACCTGATCGAACACCTTGAACGACTGGATGGTCAGCATGACAGTGACGAAGAAGGTCGTGGGACCGAGTTGCGGCAGCGTGACGTGGATGAATTTCTGCCAGGCATTCGCGCCATCGAGACCGGCAGCCTCGTAAAGCTCGGAATTGATGCCCTGAAGGCCGGCAAGATAGATCACCATATAGTAACCCATGCTTTTCCAGACGCCGAACAGGATGACCGTCACCATCGCCCAATGCCGGTCCGCTGCCCAGCCGGGCATATCCGCCGGATCGAGGCCAAGCGTGTAAAGAAGCATGTTCACCGGCCCCATTTCGGGATTGAAGATCATGTTCCAGACGACAGCGACGGCCACGAGCGAAGCGACATAGGGGAAGAACATTGCCGTGCGAAAGAAGTCACGGCCCCAGATTTTCTGGTTAAGCAAAATGGCAAGGCCAAGCGCGCAAGCAAGCGTGGCTGGTACCGACACGACCGTATAGATGATCGTGTTCCAGAACGCGGCAATGAAAGCGCGATCCTCAAAAAGCCGCCAGAAATTATCCAGCCCGGCAAAGCGCATGGGGTTCGAACCATCCCAATGCATGAACGCCAAGGCAAAAGCAAAAAGGATGGGGCCGAGCGTGAAGATCGCAAAGCCGAGGAAATTCGGCGCGATGAAGGAATAAGCGATCAGCGCATTTTCTATTTTGCGCCTGCGCTTTGAAACAATCCGCACCTTCTTCTTGCGAAGAGGCGACGCCTGCTCTTCGGATACGCTCGCATTCGCAATCGCCACCGACACCTCCCACGGCCATTAAACTGCGGCGCAACAAGCGTTCCGCACATCCGGCCATGACAAAGCGTCAGACCGCCTCCTGTTGTCTGGATAACACATATTTCGTATTGGTCAAACAACTTTGCATATGATCATACAAATTTGTGGTTTTGTGAAAATACGTATGATAGGGAACTAGGCACACGCTGGGACAAGGGAGAGGCGAAGGCAGTGTTTGCAGAACTAGCACAAGCGTTTCCTGCGCATCTGGCCCGGTTCGGCGGAGGGATCGACGCCGAGCAATTGCGTCTTGCCGCCTCCCCTCAAATCCGAGCCGACATCATCAAGAAAGCCGATGAAGCGGCCTCTAAGCCTTGGTCCTTCATCCTCGCAAACCATTATCGCGATTACACCCGGACCGGCAACCGCACTCGTTTCGAGGAACTTTATTTCTCCCGGCGCCTGAAGTTGAACGCGCTGGCGCTAGGTGAATGTCTGGAGGGCGGTGGGCGGTTTCTCGATGAAATCATAGATGGCCTCTGGCTCATTTGCGAAGAGAGCGGATGGCAACTGCCTGCCCATAATTCCCACATTCGCGGGGGCGCCCGCGCGCCGATGCCGGATATCGACCACCCGGTCATCGATCTTTTCGCGGCGGAAACCGGCGCGAACCTGGCGCTCTGTCTCCACCTCCTCGCCCCGGAACTGGACCGCATAGCGCCGGGCACGACGGAGCGCGTGCGAGATGAGATCGGCAGGCGGATCACCCGTCCTTACCTCTCGGAGCATTTCTGGTGGATGGGCAGCGGCGACGAGCGGATGAACAACTGGACTGCCTGGATCACCCAGAATGTCCTCCTCTCGACCTTCCTTTTACCGCACGACGATACGACGCAACATCAGGTCGCGCATAAAGCCCTGAGCAGTCTGGATGCCTTCCAGAAAGATTACGGCGCAGATGGCGCCTGTGAAGAAGGCGTTCTCTATTATGGCCACGCAGCGCTCTGTCTCTTCGGCGCAATGACAATCCTCGATGAGGTTACGGGCGGCAAACTCAAACCACTTTTCCGCTCATCGAAAATACGGAACATGGCAGAATTCATTCTGCACATGCATGTTTCAGACAGTCGATACTTCAACTTCGCCGACGCGCCAGCGAATTATGAGACCGCAGGAATTCGCGAATATTTGTTCGGGGCTGCCGTCGGCTCCCAGCAACTTCAGGCCTTTGCGGCAGGCCGCTGGGATGCTTCGACAGATCGCTTGATGACATCGGAATGGAACCTCTGGTACCGGGTTCTTGCACTTTCGACCTCTGACAAAATGACAGCGAGCCCAGTTGCACCCGCGAAGAAAGACGCCCTCTATCCAAGCATCGGCCTCTTCATCGCGAGGGATTCCACTTATGATCTCGCCGTGAAGGCGGGCACGAATGGCGAGAGCCATAACCATAATGATGTGGGAAGCTTTACCCTCTACAAGAACGGAAAGCCGCTCTTCATAGATGTCGGCGTGGGCAGCTACACGGCCAAGACCTTTTCCGCATCTCGCTACGATATTTGGACGATGCAGTCCGCCTACCACAATCTGCCGATCATTGGCGGCATCATGCAGTCTGCGGGAAGCGAATACTGCGCGCGTGATTTCAAGGCCGAATTCAATGAGGAACGGGCCTGCGTTTCTTTCGATATATCCGGCGCTTATCCCTCACCCGCTTCCTCCCACCGTTACCTTCGGTCCGTGCGCCTTGTCAGGCATAGCCATATCGAGGTTCAAGATACCTATGAAGGCGACGATGAAATCCAGCTTGTTTTGATGAGCCTCGAGGCACCTGTTTTTGAGGCGGGAAAGCTTCACTTGGGCGATCTTGCGCAGATCGGCATGGAGGGTTGCGGCCTGCCATCCATCGAAACGATCCCGATAGACGATGCTCGGCTTAGGCAATCCTGGCCCGAACAGATTTACCGAATTGTGCTGAAGGCGAGCGAGAAGAGCTTTCGCCTGATCATCAGATAATGAGGATGCCAATGGAACTGACGATCAAGATAATCGCCGCCGACGGATCGGTGTTGTCAGAAACCGGAGGTGGAGACGAGGTTTTTCTGGTTTACAGGCAGAACTATTCAGGCGGCGATAGCATCGTCATCGAAACATCGGAACCCGGCTTTGTCTGGCTTACTCTGGATGCAGCCTTGCCACCAGTCATGGTCTTCACACCCGGTGGAGCCTATGCTTTTCCGGTTCCTGCCAACAAACGGGAATCCTATCCGCCGCAGGCCTTCAACGGCAATCTTCACCGCATTTCGGTGCGCTGCGCCCAGCCTCACGAGGCCTGCTCCCGGCGCAATCTCGCCTTCAATCCGCTTGACCATCACGGCAACGAAACCCTTTTTCCCCACGCTTCCGCCAATGTGGAAACGCGCGGAGAAGCCGCATTTGCCGCCAGAAACGCAATCGATGGGGAAAAGGCCAACGATAATCACGGGTTTTGGCCCTATACCAGCTGGGGCATCAACAGGGATCCCAACGCGGCGCTGACGGTGAATTTTGGCCGGGAGGTGATTATTGACGAGATCCGGCTCTATCTGCGAGCGGATTTTCCCCACGATGCATGGTGGCGAAAAGCAGCCATCAGCTTTTCAGATGGCGAAAGGCTGTCGTTAGATCTGCGCAAGACAGGCGCGGCTCAAGCCTTTCCCATCAGCGAGAAAAAGGTGGAATGGATCAGGCTGCACGATCTCGAAAAGGCGGAAGATCCCTCGCCTTTCCCGGCACTGACCCAGATTGAAATCTGGGGCCGGGACCAGCGCATCGCAGGCTGATCGGCGCGGCCTTCAGCTAGAGGCGATGCCGCGCAGATCCCGCATCATATCGCGGTAACGCTGCTGGCTTCCGCGCAGATGTTCCTGCATTGCAAGCTTGGCCGCCTGCTCGTTCCTGTCGGAAATCGCGACGACGATAGCTTCATGCTCACGATGAATGAGCCGTCTATAAGCCGTCTGGTCGGCTTGATCCGTGCTTGGAACGGCCTTTGATTGGGGAATGGCAGCCGGTCCGTGCAGTTCGAGAAACTGAATGAAAAGCGGGTTATTGGTTGCTGCAGCGATGGCAAGGTGCAGCGCCAGATCGGCATCGCGGATCGATTGCTGCTGCTCGATGCAGCGAAACACCTTGGCGTGACAGTCCAGAATGGCTTCTTCCTGCGAGGGGGAGCGGCGTGTCGCAGCAAGCCCGGCCGCCTCGATTTCCAGAGGCGTTCGAATTTCCAGAACCTCGAGATCCGATGAAATGCGCGCCTTCTCACCCTTCATATCCGTGGAACGGGCCTCCGGCTTGCGCAAGACGAAAATGCCTGCGCCCTGCCGGACTTCGACCAGGCCGTCACAACGAAGAGCGGTGACAGCCTCGCGGACGACCGTTCGGCTCACACCATGCGCTTCCGTCAGTTCCACTTCGCTTGGTAGACGCTGACCGGGGCCATACCTGCCAGACAATATTTCTTCCCGGAGGAACCCGCTCACCTGACTGACGAGCGAGGCGCCGTTTTTAGGACGGACTTTTTCTTGAGAAACCATATTGAGCCGGATTCCGCGATTTTGAAAACATTATATTCCTAAAAGGTATGATGAATTTTGAGAAAATTCAACATCAATGAAATCTGTCCGATCTATTTCCAGCATTATTATTCGCAGGTTGCGCGTCGAGAAGAACTAAAAACCGGGCATTAATCGATATCGGCGATCTACCACACATGCGCGAGCTATGCTCTTGCATGGCTGTGCGGGCAGGTTAAAGTCGCGCTTCATTGGATGGCTTTGAGATGCTGATTACATCGTTCTTTTCGCTTGCCCTTTTAGGGATGAGCCCAGCGCAGGCCGGGAGCGGCGTTGATCATTATGTCATTCCGGTACAACTCGACGCCCCCTCCACCCCCGGTCCCAAGTTTGACGCGGCCCGGTGTCGCGGCATTGCCGACCTGTCTTCCAAAGCGCAGCCGATGTTCCAGCAAAAGGAAAATGGCGAGTGGGAGTGCAGCTACCTGCTGGATTACACGGAAACGGGCCACACGCCCTCAGTCTTCATCCAGATACGCGGCGTGGAGCCGGGGCGGTGGAGCAGTTTTCGCCTGAAACTCAATTTCGGCTCTATACTCTCACGCCAGGCACTAGGCGGGAGAGCGGCATCGATTGTCTATACGCTGATCGGTGACCAGACGCCGCTGCGGGAACTCGGAGTAACGCTTGCTGGCGGTCGGGATTTCGAACTTTTGTTCAACGGCATGAGCCTCAAATACAAGCAGGAACGCTTCGATAAAACGCGTTTCAACCTGTCTGGCACGAATGCGCCTAATCCAAACAAGGAAACGACAGAGCAGTAAGCTGCCCGCCCTGCCTTTCTTTACAATTTACGCCAGCACCAGATGCCCCGATGAGACCTCGCGATATTCTCTTGCAGGTGGGACGTAACCAACAGGGCGAACCGGGCTTTTCAACTCGTCGGTACCCGCATTGCGCCTAATGCCGCGCCGTGCGGGATCAGGAACGGGCACTGCTGCCATCAGCTTCTTCGTGTAGGGATGTTGCGGGTTGGCGAAGATATCGGCGCGCGGCCCGATCTCAACAATCTCTCCGAGATACATCACCGCGACGCGGTGGCTGACGCGCTCCACCACCGCCATATCATGGCTGATGAAGAGAAACGCGATCTTGAACTGCTCCTGCAAATCCATCAGCAGATTGCAGACCTGAGCCTTGATGGAGACATCCAACGCGGAAACGCTCTCATCCGCCACGATGACCTTCGGATTGAGCGCCAGTGCCCGCGCTATCGCGACACGCTGGCGCTGACCGCCGGAAAATTCGTGCGGATATCGATCCATCATCGTTGGCGAAAGCCCGACACGTTCCAACAGATCGGCGGCTTTCTTTCGCGCTTCGGATGGCGAGGCTGTGCCATGCTTGATCATCGGCTCCGCCACCGCCGACCCCACGCTCATGCGCGGATTGAGGCTGGAAAAAGGGTCCTGAAAGATCATCTGCACGCTGCGGCGCATGGAGCGAAGCCCGGTCGGATCGAGCCTCAGAACATCGAAGCCATCTAGCGATACCTGACCGGATTGCGGTTCTACCAGTCGCGTGATCGAACGCCCCGTTGTCGATTTTCCGCAACCGGATTCACCAACCAATGACAGCGTTTCACCCTGAAACAGATCGAAGCTGATATTTTCCACCGCATGCACGGCACCGGTAACACGACCGAAAATGCCGGAACGGATCGCAAAGCGGGTGACGAGATTTTTGACCGAGAGAACCGGCGTCAAGCCACCTTCCACCGTATCGGCCAGTTCGGGGCTGTCACCTACCTCGCCCGTCTGCATGTCAACTTTGGGAAAGCGCAGCGGTCGCTCGTGCCCATCCATCGAGCCCAGTTTTGGAACAGCCGCAAGCAGCGCACGCGTATAGGGGTGCTGTCCGCGATGGAAGATATCCGAGGTATCGCCCGTTTCGACCTGATCGCCGCGAAACATCACGATGGTCCGGTCCGCAATTTCGGCGACCACGCCCATATCGTGGGTAATGAAAAGAACGGCCATGCCCTCCTCTTCCTGAAGCGTCTTGATCAGGTCGAGGATTTGGCCCTGAATGGTCACGTCGAGCGCTGTCGTCGGCTCATCCGCGATCAGGAGCTTTGGCCGGGAGGCGAGTGCCATGGCAATCATCACACGCTGGCGCATGCCCCCGGAAAACTGGTGCGGATATTCATCGAAACGATTGGCCGCATTGGGAATGCGCACCTTCTCCAGCAACCTGATGGTTTCCGCTCTCGCTTCCGCCTTCGTCATTCCCTTGTGGCGGATCAGAACTTCCGAAATCTGCCGTCCAACCGTGAAAACGGGGTTGAGCGATGTCATAGGCTCCTGAAAGATCATGGCGACATCATTGCCGCGAACGTGGCGCATCTCCTGTTCAGAGAGCGAAAGAATGTCTTTTCCATTCAGCTCGACCTGCCCTTCGATGCGGCTGACCAATGGATCGAGAAGCCGCATCAACGACAGAGAGGTAACGCTTTTGCCGGAGCCGCTTTCGCCCACAATCGCAACCGTTTCGCCAGCTTTCACCTCGAAGGAAAGATCGCGAACGACCGTCTTCCATTCATCATCGACCTTGAAGGAGGTCGTGAGATTACGGACGCGCAGGACCGTTTCGCCAGAAGAATGCCCGTTGATCGTCATGCTCATCTCCCCACGGCATAGGCCTGCATCAGGCGCGGCGTTGCAGCAGCGCGGAGCAGGCCATCGGCGTCTCTTCTCGCAGCGGTTAGACGACCCACCGTCCAGGGATCGGCTGGCGTAACATCGTGCCCACGGCTTTTCAGTTCGCTCAGGGCAGCGTCACCGATGCTGGTTTCAATCATCACATTGCCCGGCTGGCGCGTACGTGGATAGAAAGAGCCGGGGAAATGCGAGGTGTGGAACAGCGGCAGATCGATTGCTTCCTGAAGGTTCAGGCCGAAATGCGCATAGCGCAGAAAGAAAGATAGCTGCCATTGATCCTGCTGATCCCCACCCGGCGTCCCAAAGGCCAGCGTGGGGCGACCTTCGAACAGCGCGAGCGATGGCGTCAAAGTGGTGCGCGGACGTTTGCCCGGCGCAAGAGAGGTTGGCAGTCCCTCCTTCAGCCAGAACATCTGCGCACGTGAATTGAGGCAGAAGCCGAGACCGGGAACGATGGGCGAACTCTGCAACCAGCCGCCGGATGGTGTCACGGACACCATGTTGCCCTCCCGGTCAATGACATCGATATGAACCGTATCGCCACGCTTTTCCGTCAGGTGGGACATCGTCGGTTCATAGACGGCACCCGTGCCCTGCATGGAATTGAGCATGGATAGCGTCAGGTCACGCTGGTTCTCGAAGCCTGGCAAAGCGCCCGGACGAAGCTCAATGGAAACCCTGTCGGTGATCAGCTTGCGGCGTTCGTCATTATAGCTATCGGACAACAGGGTCTGCATCGGCACCTGAGCAAATTCCGGGTCGCCATAATAGACCTCACGGTCGGCATAGGCGAGCTTCATTGCCTCTACGACCGTGTGGACGAACTCCGGCCCCGCAGGGTCCATGCTGGCAATATCGATGCCCTTCAGCAGCGCAAGCGATTGCAGCAGAACCGGGCCCTGCCCCCATGGTCCCGTCTTGGCAATCGTCCAGCCATGATAGTCATAGGTCGTCGGCGCTTCGATGGTGGCTGTGAAACCGGCCATGTCTTCGGCAGTCAACACGCCTTTGTGGCGCGCGCCGCTGGCATCCATCACTTCGGCATGGGCCAGATAATCCGCGATCTTCTCGGCCACGAAGCCTCTGTAAAACGCATCGCGTGCGGCTTCGATACCTGCCTCGCGCCCGTCCTTGGCTTCCGCTTCCTTCACGATCCGCTTCCATGTTTCGGCAAGAACAGGGTTCTTGAAGTTGGAAAGCGGCTGCGGAACAGAACCGCCCGGCACCCACGTCTCGTAAGATGTCGGCCATTCAGTTTCAAAGAAATGCGCAAGGCCCGCGATGGACGCGGAAACGCGCGCCAATAGCGGGTGGCCATTTTCGAGGTAATGGATCGCAGGCTCCAGAACGTCGCGAACGCTCATCGTGCCGTAGTCCCGCAACATCAACATCCAGCCATCGAAGGCACCGGGGATGACGGTTGAGAGCAGACCATCTCCCGGAATGATATCGATGCCTTCGTTTCTGTAATGCTCGATTGTGGCACCTGCCGGAGCAGGCCCTTGCGCGCAGATGACCTCTACCTTGTCCTTCTTCTTCGAATAGATCACGGCGGGCATATCACCGCCCGGTCCGTTCAAATGCGGCTCAAGAACCTGAAGAACGAAGCCAGTCGCGACGGCGGCGTCGAAAGCGTTGCCACCTTTTTCAAGGATGCTCATGCCAACGGAGGAAGCGATCCAGTGCGTGGAGGTCACGACACCGAACGTACCGAGGATTTCAGGGCGGGTTGTGAATGCAGTCATGTCTAAAATCCTTCAATATATCAGTGTTCACGCGGATCGAGCGCATCCCGAAGGCCATCGCCCAGAAGATTGAAGCCGATCACCACGAGGAAGATTGCAGCACCCGGCCACATGGCCATCCAGGGTGCCTGTGAAAGATAGTTTTTCGCCACGTTCAGCATGGAGCCCCAGCTTGCAGCGGGTGCCTGCTGCCCCAAACCAAGGAAGGAAAGGCTGGCCTCGGCAATGATGGCTGTAGCTACGGTGAGTGTCGCCTGCACGATGATGGGCGGTACGATATTCGGCAGAATGTAGCGCAACATGATATCGTGATGACCAAGGCCGATAGAGCGCGCACCTTCGATGTAGTCTTCAGTCCTGACCGCCAGAACCTGAGCGCGCGTCAGACGGATAAAGATGGGCATGGCTGAAAGCCCGATGGCGATCATCGCGTTGGTCAGGCTCGGCCCCAAAAAGGCGGCAAGTGCAATCGCCATGATCAGGAAAGGCATCGCGAGAAAGGCTTCGGTTATGCGCGAAATGATCTGATCGAGCCAGCCGCCGAAATAGCCGGAGATGAGCCCAAGCGGCACGCCCGTTGCGACCGCAATCGCCACGGAAATGACACCCGCCATCAAGGACGCCTGCGCACCCCAGATCATCCGCGAGAGAATGTCTCTGCCAATATCATCGGTGCCGAACCAGTGCGCCGCCGAAGGTGCCTTGCGAATAGTGCTCCAGCTGGTCGCATAGGGATCCGCCAGGGGCAAAAGCGGCGCGAGGATTGCCAGAAGCGCGAAGAAAACAATGATGACGAGGCCCGCAATCGCGCTTTTGTTGCGCTTCATCTTCTTCCATGCGCGGTTTTGCGAGCGCTGGGCAACGGGCGTGGTTATCTGCAATGTCGTGCTCATATTGCAGTCCTCATGCGTGGGTTGAGGAGAACGGTGACGACATCCGCAAGCAGGTTCATCAGAATGAAGCCGATTGCGGTGCACAGCACCACACCCTGAACCACGGCGTAATCACGGGTAAAAACGGCATCTACGATCAGCTTTCCGAAGCCGGGAATGGTGAATATCTGCTCCGTCAGAACCGCACCGGCCAGCAACTCTCCAAACAGCAGGGCCGAGAGGGTGATGATGGGCAGAAGCGCATTGCGGAAGGAATGGCTGAGCACCACCTGCCAGTTGGACAGGCCCTTGGCCCTTGCAGTGCGAATATAGTCCGACTTCATCACGGAAAGCATGGCGGAGCGCGTATGCCGCATCAGCGTTGCCGCGAGGGCATTACCCAGCACGAAGGACGGCATGATCATGGTCTGTATCGACCGCACCGGATCGACAAAGATCGACTCGTAGCCAGACGCGGGAAGCCAGCCGAGTTGCACGGACACCAACAGGATCAGCATGATGCCGAGCCAGAAATTTGGAATGGACAGGCCTGAGAGCGCGACGATGTTCGAAACATAATCGATCCAGGTATTCTGCTTGACCGCCGCGAGGATGCCGATGGGAACGCCGATGACCAAGGCGAAGAACATGGACATGATAGCGAGCTGAATCGTGACTGGCAGCTTCTGGCCGATGAGTTCAAGAACCGGCTGGTTGGTTCTGAGCGAAACACCGAAGTCACCCTGAACCACGGAGCCGAGCCAGTAGAAATACTGATAAACGACGGGGTCGTTCATCCGGTATCTTTCGCGCAGCAGCTCGATGACCGCAGGGTCACGCTCCTCCCCCGCCATGGCGAGGATGGGATCGCCTGGCAGCAGTTTCTGCAGCGAAAAAACGAAAATCGAAATGATAAGCAGCGTCGGTATGGCAACCAGCAACCGCTTGCCGATGTAGATATGCATGGGACCGATCCTTGAAACGCAAGACGCGTCGGGGACTGGACGCAGACGCTTAACTCAAGCGCCTGCGTCGCGATATCAGTGGCTTACGAGCCTTTCTTCACGCCAGTCAGGCGGATCATGCCGTCTGCGGACGGGGTAAAGCCGGTCACGGCCTTAGAGGTCGCATAGAGATAGGCCTGATGACCGAGATAGATTATCGGCAGGTCTTCATCGAGGATTTTGGTTGCCGCATCGTATTTCTGCTTGCGAACTGCGTCATCCGTCGAAGCGCGCGCCTCATTCAGCAGCTTGTCCACTTCAGGGTTGCAATATTTGGTGTCGTTGATGCCGCCCTTGCAGGTAACGAACTGGTGGATGTTTCCGTCCGGATCGGAACGACCGGACCAGTCTGAGCGCGACAGAATGTAATTGCCCGCCGTCTGCTCGGAAAGCAGCGTGGCGAATTCCGTCGCCTTCAGCTTCACGTCAAAGCCTGCCTCGGCCACCATGGCCTGAATCACCTGCATCATCTGCGTCTGCGTGGTGTTGTTGGCATGCTGCAATTCGATTTCGTAACGTTCGAAGCCCGCTTCCTTCATCAAGGCCTTGGCTTTTTCGACATCCCTCGCAGGAACAGGGATATCCTTGTTGTACCACGGGCTGCTCGGTGGCCATGCCTGATTTCCGGCCATGGCCGTGCCTTCGAAGACGACCTGATTGATCGCCTCACGGTCGATGGCGAGCGAGAAGGCCTGACGCAGGCGCTTATCCTTGCCGAACGGATTGTCCGCACGCGCGCCGTTGCCGATATTGGCATACATGGCCAGATAACCCGGGCCAACGACTTCGCCATAGGTCAGCTTCGGATCGTCCTTCACCGACGCGGCATCGGACGCGGAAATGCGCTCCGCCAGATCGAGATCGCCTGCACGCAGATTGGCAAGACGAACCGTCGTGTCGGGGATTGGCAGGAAGGTTACCTTGTCGAGGAAGATATTATCCTTGTTCCAGTAATCGGCAAACTTCTCCAGCACGATGCGGTCCTGCTGGATGCGCTCAACGAATTTGAATGGACCGGCACAAACGGGTTTGGAGCCGAAATTCGCGCCAAGTTCCTTGCCGGCCTTGGGCGAAATCATCATGCCTGCGCGGTCGGAAAGCTGAGCCAAGAGGCTTGCATCCGGGCTCTTCAGCGTGAACTTTATCTGGTACTCACCGGTCGCTTCAACCTTGGCGACGGAAGCCAGCTCACTCTTGCGGCGGGATTCTGGCATCGTCATGTTACGTTCGATCGTGTAGACCGCAGCTTCCGCATTGAAGGGCGAGCCGTCATGGAACACGACGCCTTGGCGCAGGTCCATTGTCAGCGTTCCGCCATTATCACCCCAAGCCCATTTGGTCGCCAGCTGAGGTACGACCGAGAGATTGTTATCCAAATCCACCAGCTTGTCGCACATGCTGGTATAGACCAGACGGCCTACAAAGGTTCTCGATTGCGCTGGATCTAGCACATCGGCATCATCCTGCAAGCCGATGCGGATATCGGCGGCGAGTGCCGAAGTCGATAGCAGTGCTGCTGCAAGCAGATAGCTTGAAAATTTCGCGATTTGTCTCATGTCGTTCTTCCTCTGGTCGGTTTTAAGGCAGCCGGTTTTCCGGTTCTTGCCGATCTGGTTTGTCGGTCAGGCGTCTCCCTGCGATGCGTGATCGAGGTGATCCATCGATGTCTGGCGGATGAGACGCTCCTGAAGCGTCAGCAGGTGGTTGCGCATGGCTTCACCGGCCTTCGACGGATCACGCACGGCAATCGCGTCGATAATCTCGGCGTGCTGATCGCGCGATTCCTTCAATGTATGATCGAGCCTGCGCGCACGTTCGCGAACCGCCTGCCATGCCGGGTCCTGCCGGACACGGTTGATGACATCGAAGAGCGACAGGAAAAGCTGATTGCCAGCACTTTGAGCGATGAGGCGATGCAAGGAGCCGTCCCAAAGCTCCCGCCAGTCGGCATCCGTCCGCTCGTAAATCTTGGCGCAGGTTTCGCGCATGCGCATAATATCCGCAGGCTTCGCACGCATGGCCGCCAGTTGCGCAAGTTGCGGCTCGATGCGCAACCGCACTTCCATGATTTCCATGAAGTTGGTTCCGGGCACAAGGCTCGCGGCATGGTCGCCCCAGCTATCCGGTCTCTGCCCGAGAAAGGTTCCGGCTCCCTGTTTGCGCCAGATCAGCCCCTCCGCTTCCAGCACCTCAAGCGCGCGCCGTACCTCGCGCCTGCCCACGCCAAGTCGCTCACTCAGCGTGCGCTCTGTGGGCAATTTTCCATCGCGACCAAAGGCACTTACGCCAATAAGCTCACGCAAGCGTTCAAGTGCATAATTGGCGTTTTCCGGGCCAGCAATGTTGGAGTTATCGTTCATTGGTTCGTACCAATTTCATATTGGTTCAATGAACTCGCAACTCATCCATTCGTCAAGCCTAAAATTTACCCATGCAGCAAATTTATGCAGGCACCACTTGCAATGTCAGTTAGCGAGCGCTGCGACAGGATCCAGATTGGAGGCGTTGCGGGCTGGGAGATAGCCGAAGACAACGCCGATCAGCGTGGAACACACGAAGGCGGCTATGATGGAGGTCGGGGAATAGATCAGTGCGAAATTGCTGCTGAGCATTCCGAAGACGACGCCAAATGAAAGGCCGCACAGGATGCCCATGATGCCGCCGATGATGCAGACCAGAACGGCCTCGATCAGGAACTGCCTCAATATATCGTTGCGGCGCGCGCCGACTGCCATGCGAACCCCGATTTCCGATACCCGTTCGGATACGGAGACGAGCATGATGTTCATGACACCGATGCCGCCCACCAAAAGCGAGATGACGGCGATGGCCGAGACCAGGATAGTCATCGTCTGTGTCGTGCTGGTAATCGTTTTGCGGATGTCGTCCGTGTTGAGAATGTAGAAATCCTTCACGCCGTGACGCTGCGTCAGAAACGTCGTAACCGCCTGCTCCGCCAACGTGGCATCGACATCATCGCTGACCTGCACGGTGATGCTGCGCAGAGACAGGCTACCAAGGAAGCGCGCCTGAACCGCCGTGTAAGGCATGTAAACCGAAAGGTTCTGGCTTGAGCCGAAGCCGCCCTGCTGCGCCTGCGTAATGCCAACGATGCGCGCTGGCACCGTCCCCACAAGCAGGACCTGCCCGATTGGATCGCCCGGAAAATCCGCAAACAGTGCTTTGCGCGTATTCTCGTCGATCACGACTTCCTGCGCCTTCTGGCCGACACTCGCCGCATCGAAGAAACGACCGCTCGAAAGCTTGGTGCCCTTGGCGACGAAGTATCGCTCGCTGACGCCATTCACCAAAGCATTGGCTTCCTTCGCTCCGAAACGCACCGTGGAGGATGTGGAAACCGTAGGCGTAACCGCTGCGACATAAGGCTGCTTTGCCAGCATATCCGCATCGGATACGACAAGCGTCGTGATCTTGCCGGATCGAATATCGCCAAAGTCCTTGCCAGCAAAAATTTCCAGCGTGTTGGTACCGAGGCTTGAGATATTCTGCAAAACCCGCTGCTGCGTGCCCTGCCCGAGAGCCACCACACCGATTACCGATGCGATACCGATGATGATGCCGAGCATCGTCAACAGCGTTCGAAGCTTATGGGCACGCATGGAAAGCAGCGCCATGCGCAATGCTTCCCGCAGAGAGGACAGGATGTGACCGCCGTTACTTCCGGTCTGCCGTTGCTCCGAACCATCCGCTACCGGTGTAGCTTCGAGCGCCGCTGTCTTGCCGCCCTTGCGATCCGAGACGATATGGCCATCGCTGATCTCGATGATACGTTCGGCCCTCTCCGCAATCGACATATCGTGCGTTACGATGATGACGGTTCGCCCCTCTCCGTGCAACTCGCGGAGAATGCGCAGCACTTCTTCGCCGCTTGCTGTATCCAGCGCACCAGTGGGTTCGTCTGCCAGAATGATTTCGGCATCGTTCATCAGCGCACGCGCAATGGACACACGCTGTTGCTGCCCACCGGAAAGCTGGCCGGGCCGATGGTCCAGACGCTCTTTCATGCCGAGCCGCGTCAGAAGCGCCGTTGCCGTTCGGCGCCGCTTCTCCTGTCCTTCTCCGGCATAGATTGCCGGGATTTCCACATTTCCAAGCGCGGTCAGTTCTCCCAGAAGATGATAGCGCTGGAAGATGAAGCCGAGATGCTCCCGGCGCATGGCCGAAAGCTGATCCGCATCCAGATTTGCGGTTTCGCGGCCCGCCACCGCGTATCTGCCCGAACTTGGTCGATCAAGGCAGCCGAGAATATTCATCAAGGTGGATTTGCCGGAACCGGATGGGCCAACGATTGCCACCATC
>JAAIGF010214411.1_pt1 | contig 17051 bp, 15 predicted proteins | sample 6487441 | NCBI WGS metagenome assembly JAAIGF01 (sample SAMN13974129, study PRJNA590717) | phyllosphere metagenome | biome: pepper field; feature: multiple bacterial spot infested pepper fields; material: pepper leaves; isolation source: leaves from pepper fields | host: Capsicum annuum ... | reverse complement strand
TGGGACAGACTGTCCCCGGTCACTACGGTGATCGGGGGCTTGGTCCTGGCGGTGTGCATGACCCCTGCCCTAGCACGCGCAAAACCGATTGAAATTCAACAGGTTGCGAAGGACGACGCGCGCGTTCTGTATATTATGTTCCCCTCCAGATGGGATGCCTCAGGATCGTCACCATCCCGACCCCTCAACCTTCCGGTCCTTGATGTCGATCCACATCAACCCGGCAACCAACCCCTTCGGCCAGGACATCAACGGCCCGCTCACCACCTCGCGCTTGCTCTACCAGCGCCAACTCTGCTCACACACCGCTTCCGGCAGCGCCAGGTCAAAGCACCGGCCATCATCCAGCCTGATGGATCCCAGCGTCCGGCCGCCCAGAACGATCGTCATGACGCCGGCAACCTCGATGCGCTTTTCCACCTGAGCCTTCAGCGCCATTCCAGCCCCGGCACCAGCCAGCGCCATCACCAGGGCCGCAACACGTCAGAGGAACGCGACCCACGCGTGGCCTCCTCATGGGCCACCCAACCAAATCACCGTGACGCGTCACGTTAATACCCCCAAATCCCTTGAAATCTGAGCGCCCAACCAAGGCCCTGACCCTCAGATTTCAAAGCCCAAAACCCAGCAGTCCGACCCCCGTTTAGGAATAGTCGCAAAATTCGTACGAATTCGATGACCACCCAGATGACAGCGCCAGAATGAGCGCCACGCCCCTGGGCGACGATCACCTCCCTGCGCATGAATGGATATCCTGCACCGCGTCGCCTTCGACTGGCACTGCTCGACGATCATGATGTCGTCCGACGCGGGGTCGGCATGCACCTCGGCACCGATACGCGCTTCAGGATCGTCGCCAGCCACGGCCACAGCGCGCCACTGCTGCAGTACCTGATGAACCACCCGGTCGATGTGGCGATCATCGACATCACTCTGGGCATGGACGATCTGACCGGCCCGGAGCTGATTCTGAAGCTGCGCGAGTGCGCGCCGCGGGTCTCGTTGCTGGCATTTGCCGGGCAGTCGTCGAATGCCGGCATCCATGTGCTGTTGGATGCCGGAATCAGCGGCTACGTCAGCAAATGCGAACCCCTGACCGAGCTTTCCGATGCAGTAATCCGGGTGTCCCAGGGGCTGCTCCGGCTTCCGCCCGGGTGCAAGCTGCCGCCCACGCGCGAGCCACTCAGCCGCAACGAACGCGAGGTGCTGCATCTGCTGCTGGATGGCATGACGGTGTCCGAAATTGCAGTGCAGCGCCACCGCAGCATCAAGACCATCAGCACCCAGAAGAGCGCCGCGCTGCGCAAGCTGGGCCTGCGCAATGACGCCGAAATCTACGCACTCCGCACCCAGCTGGAGGCGCTGTGATCGCGGCGATGTGGCTGCGCCTGGCGGTTGCGTCACTCGCGGCCTGCCTGCTGACCAGCGCCACCATGGATGGCCCGCAACCATCCGGGCATCAACGGCGCCCAGTGCGTGTCGCAACTGGACCAATGTTGCGACCATTTCCCGAGCAGGCACGGCCAGACGCGCCGCCCACCATTGCGCATCGTTATGCGAAATTGGTTGCACAACACTCCGGCCTGTCCTTCATCGAGCAGCCGCATGACAGCACCCTCGCCGCCATCGCAGCCGTCTGCGCGCAGCAGGCCGACCTGGTGCTGGTGCAAGGCGCGGTCACTGACCTTCCTTTGCCCTGCACTAGTCTCATCCAGTCCCGCCCGTTTCACGGTGGCGACACCGTACTGGCCGGCCCGCTGGGCACTCCCCTGCCCCATGACGCCAGCGGATTGAGCGGCCTCAAGCTTGCTGCGGTGGAAGGTGACCCCTATCCCGCCTGGCTGGCCGCGCGCCATCCTCAGGCGCAGGTTCTTGCCGCGCCCAACATGCATGCGGCACTGGCGCTGGTCGATGCCGGCACAGCAGATGCAGCCATCGGCCTGGAGGCCAGCCTGCGCCCGGTGTTCCGGCGCGACTTCCACAAACGCCTGCGCGTGCAGCCCCTGCGCGGCCACTTCCCGCACGAACTGCACCTGCTGGCACGCCACAGCGACCAGCAGCTGATCGACCGCATTGAAGATGCGCTGGCACGGATCAGTATCGATGAGCACGCCGCGCTGCTGCAGCACTGGGCCCGGCAGACACTGGCGGACCGATGGCACCATGCCACCATCCGGACTCCGCGCTGGGTGCTGCCGGTCATCTCCATGGCGCTGCTGGCCTTGTTCGTTTCGCTCGCTGTATGCCGGCGCCGGCGCGGGCGCCTGCAGGCGCAGCAGCGTGAGCGCAACCACGCCTCCGGCATGGTCAATCACGAAGTACGCAATGCGGCGCAGGCCATGGTGACGGCGGTCGATCTGCTCAAGCAGAGCGCCTTGCCGGCCGGTGCGCATGAACTCGCGTCCATCGCCGCCAATGCCGGGCAGACCCTGCGCAGGCTGCTCAACCGCGCCCTGGATTTCTCCCGACTGGCGGACGGCAGCTTCCGGCCGCGGCCCCGGCCATGCGCGCCGGCTGCGCTATGCGCGCAGGCCGTGCAGGCCGCGACGCCGCAGGCCCAGCAGCGAGGCCTGCGACTGCAACTGCATGCGGACGAAGCCCTGCCGCCGGTGCTGGTCGATCCCGACTGCCTGCGCCAGATCCTGGACAACCTGCTGGGCAACGCACTCAAGTTCACCGACGTGGGCGGCGTGGATCTGCGCGTGGAGCTGGACGCCGCATTGCACCCTGCCCGGCTGCAGATCGAGGTGGTCGACAGTGGCATCGGCATTGCGCCCGCACAGATGGCCGAGCTGTTCGCGCCGTATCGGCAGGTAGACGGTGGCCATGAGCGCGGCGGCAGCGGGCTGGGCCTGTCGATCTGCCGTCAGCTGGCGCAGGCCATGGGCGGCACCCTGGATGCACACAGCGTCCATGGTCGCGGCAGCCGCTTCATCCTGCGCGTGCCGGTGCGGGTGCTGGATGAGGAAGCGATTGCGCAGGAGGCGCAGGATACGCCGATGCCACTCAGCGGCTTGCAGGTGCTGCTGGTCGACGATCACGTACTCAATCGCCGGGTCATTGCCGCACAGCTTCAGCAGCTCGGCGCGGACGTGCGCGAGGCCGATGGCCCCGCCGCCGCGCTTGCCCAGCAGGCCGCCTCACCCGCGTCGGTCGTCCTGCTTGATATAGAACTGGACGCGATGGATGGCTACACGCTCGCCACGCAGTTGCGCGCCCAGGAGCGCGACCTGGTGAATCGGGCATGCCTGCTCGCACTCTCAGCGCACAGCGGCGATGAGCACCTGCAGCGCTGCCAGCGTGCGGGATTCGATGGTGTATTGGTCAAGCCGCTGCAGATCGAGCCACTGCTGGAGGCACTGGACCTGGGCGGCACGGAGTCGCCGTCCGCAACCGACCTGACGGCGCAGCTGCTTGCGGACTACGAGCAGGACATCCGCGCAGAAATGGCGCTGCTGCAGCAGGCCATGGACGCGCGGGATGCACCGGCGCTGCGCCATCATTCCCACCGCCTGCAGGGCGTCCTGCAGATGCGCGGCGTCGCCGCCATGCAGGACGTGGCGGGTGAACTGTGGAGCGTGGGCAACGCCGCTGCCCCGGACTGGCCCGAAGCGCAGCGGCTGCTGCGGGTGTTGCGTGTCTGGCGCGGCGATCTTCCCGCCGCGCCAGAGCCCTGACTCAGGCTGCGTTGCGCTCAGCCTGGCGACGGGTCAGGTCGTTGAAACGACCCAGCGACATCAGGTGCTGGTGGATCAGCGCAAGCCAGCCGCTGCGGTGCCATTCGACCACGGTGGCGTCCGGCAGCGCGACGAACTTCTCCACGTCCACCACGAAGAAGCCATTGAGGTTGAACTCACGGCCATCGGGCAGGCGGATGGTGGCGTTGCGCTCGACCAGCAGGTTGTTTTCCAGCAGTGCCTTGGAGAAGGCCTGGGTCTGTTCGTGCTCGCGGGTGAACTGGCCGCAGAATTCCAGTGCCTGCTGCACCATGTCGGTGGCCTTGCCATCGACGAACAGCGGCTGGCCTTCTTCGCCGCCACGCACGATGCGCGGGCTCTCCTCGTCGATGCCCAGCAGGAAGTCATTGTCCTTGCCGGTATCGATGAAGATGAAGGGGTGGCGACGCAGGTAGGCCGGGATGTAGGTTTCATCCGCCCACAGGCCATCGGTGATGAACAGGTTTTCGGTGGTGATGCCGACGGCGGCCATCGGCACGGCGGTCGGGCCAGCGAAAAGAATCGGGAAGTGGTGCAGCGCCAGCGAGAATTCGCCGAGCACCAGCGGGATCGAGTTGCTGCCTGCAGCGAACTCCAGCTTGCCCGGCAGGATGCGCACATCGGCATGCACATCGGCCTGCAGCGGCACCGGACGGGTGTAGAACAGGGGTGCGCCGCTCTGTGCAGCTTCGGTGGTGGTGTCGCTGGTGGTGGTCATCGTCAAAGCCATGTCGAACATGCACGCCTGCCATCCCGGGCGCGCCCGCGGGAACAACCTGAACCCCGCATTATCAACAAGCCGGATGACAAGAGCCACCCCGACGCGAATTTATTTCAGCTGCAGCGGGTAGCGTTGCCACAGCACGTGGACCAGGAAGCCGGCCAGTTCGGTGTCGCGGGCACTGACGGCCGCGCGGATCTTGTCCAGCAACACCATGTCGCTGCACGAGCGCACATCGGCGTGGTTGGCCTGCCCTGCCCTGCGCGCACGGTAGCGCGCAGCCCGCTGCGCATCGCTCATTGCGTATCCGAACTTGGGCGGCCGACCGCGTTTGCGCGGCAGGGTCAGCTCCAGGGTTCCGGGGTCGTTGTCATCACGCATGGCGGGTGCGATCGGCGGCAAATCAACAGGGGGTGCGCAATTTATCGTGAGGCATCACTTTAATCCAGCTTTTTCTGCAGTTTTGTTGCATTGCAGCGCGAGCCGGCGCGCATCATCCCACCCGCACATTGTAGATCCATGCCATGCATGGATGCGCATGAGACCCGCAAAACACGCGCAAACAAAAAAGGGAGCCCGCGAACGGACTCCCTCTGCCTTGCATCACGCACCGCGCACCGGCTCGTAACCGTGCAGATGCGCTTCACTGCTGGCGCGCCCCTGGCTCAGCGAGCGCAGCGAGGTGGTGTAACCCACCAGGTTGGCCAGCGGTGCAAAACCGCTGACTTCGGCGCGACCTTCCTGGTCGTCGATGCGTGCGATGCGGCCGTGGCGACGGTTGAGGTCGCCCACCACATCACCCACCGAGGCCGACGGCGAATGCACCGTCACGGCCATCACCGGCTCCAGCAGCTGCGTACCGCCCGCGGCCAGCGCAGCCTTGATCGCCTCGCCGCCAGCGCGGTGGAAGGCCATCTCCGAGGAGTCCTTGGCATGGGTTTCCCCATCGACCAGGCTGATCTCGACGCCCACCACCGGATGCCCCTGCGGCCCCGACGTCAGCGCCGCACGCACACCCTTTTCCACCGCAGCGATGAAGCCGCGCGGGACCACGCCACCGACGATGCGGTCGTTGAACACGACCTGGTCGTCCTCGCGCGGCACCACGTCCAGCACCACATGGGCGAACTGGCCCTGGCCACCGTTCTGCTTGGAGACCCGGCCAACCACGCCGGACACCGCACGCAACGGCGTTTCCTGGTAGGCCACGCGCGGCGCGCCAACGCCGACATCGACCTTCCATTCGCTGCGCAGGCGCTCGACCATCACCTCCAGGTGCAGCTCGCCCATGCCCCAGACCAGGGTTTCACCACTGTCGCGCTCGGTTTCCACCTTGAACGACGGGTCTTCCTGGGCCAGGCTGGCCAGGCCCTGCGCCATGCGGATGAGGTCGGCCGCGCGTGCCGGCTCAAGCCGCCAGGCCAGTACCGGCGCCTGCGACTGGATGCTCTCCAGGCGCAACGGCTGCCCTCGCCCGCTCAGCGTTTCACCGCTGACGGCATCCTTCCAGCCCAGCACCGCGACGATATCGCCGGCCACGGCCTGCTCGATGTCGTGGGTCTGGTCGGCCTGCACGCGCACCAGCCGGCTGACGCGGCGCCCCTGCGGGTGCTGCGAACTGGCAATGGCATCGCCCACCTTCAAGGTGCCCGAGTACAACCGCACGAAGCTCAGCGCACCGTGCTGCTGGTGGGTGATCTTGAACAGCAGGCCCGCCAGCGGACCGTCCGGGTCCGGCGGCAACGACACCTCGCCGTGTTCCGCTTCGGCGGTGACGGCCGGGCGATCCAGCGGCGACGGCAGGTAATCGACCACCGCGTCCAGCAGCGTTTCGATGCCCTTGTCCTTGAAGGCCGCGCCCGCCAGTACCGGCACGCCGGCACCGGCCAGCGTGGCCCGGCGGATCGCTGCGCGCAGCATCGCCGCATCGATCGCCGCACCTTCCAGCCACGCCGTGGCCAGCACGTCGTCATGGTCGGCCACGGCCTCGATCAGCGCCTGCCGCTGCGCCTGCCACTGCCCGCGCTCGTCCTCGCCCCAGGGGGTGATGGACGCCGCAGCGCCGTCCTGCCAACGCAGCACGCGCTCGTCGACCAGATCGACCCAGCCGTGGAAGCCGCTTTCACTACCCAGCGGCACACCCAGCGCCCACGGCCGCGCCTGCAGCTTGTCCTGCAGCTGCTCCAGCACGCGCTCGAACGATGCGCCGACGCGGTCCATTTTGTTGACGAAGGCAATGAGCGGCACGCGATGCCTGCGCGCCTGGCGCCACACGGTTTCCGACTGCGGCTGCACGCCATCGACGGCCGAAAACACGGCCACGGCACCGTCGAGCACGCGCAGCGAACGCTCGACTTCAATGGCGAAGTCGATGTGGCCAGGGGTGTCGATCAGGGTCAGCCGATGCAGCGGCAGGTCGCGCGGCGCCCATTGCGCCTGCACGGCGGCCGCGCCGATGGTGATGCCGCGTTCGCGCTCGATCGCCGAGAAGTCGGTGGTCGCATTGCCGTCGTGCACTTCGCCGACGCGATGGATTTCGCCGCTTTTCCACAGCAGGCGTTCGGTCAGCGTGGTTTTACCGGCGTCGATGTGGGCAATGATGCCGAGGTTGCGACGGCGGGAAAGGACATGGGTGTTCATGAGATAGGTTCCTGCAAAGCCAACTTCAGGGGCCGCGCACCCCGGTTGGCGACAGGGCGCGCGGCTAGCGTTCGGTCTCGGCGATCTGGTGCATGGCACGTTCTCCTTGCGGTACTGAAAAAGGCGACCGGGTAGAGTCGACCGTTGGTCGACTGCTGGAACAATCAGTCGACCAACGGTCGACTCTACAAAACCTCAAACAAAAAGAGCGCCCCGGAGGGCGCTCTGTGGATGATCCATCAATGGCCGTATCAACGGCCCCGTGGCACTCCAGGCAGACACGCCCGTTCCGCGCTTGCGCGGGTCAGGGTGAAAAACTTCAGGAGCGGCATCCGGTTCATGGGGCGCATTCTAGACCTGTGATTCCTGCGCGCAAGTGGCTATTGCACGCATGGATGGAACGATGAGGGTTGATGGGGTCAGAGCCTTCCGCTGCGCGAAAGGATCCGACCCCGGGGCAGCCAAGGGGTCGTATCCCTTGGCAAAGCCAAGGGCTCTGACCCCCACAGCGGGCATCACTCGCAGCCGTTGATCCGGCGGGCCTCAGCCACGGTCGCGGCATGGCCACCGGTCACCGACACCCAGTCCTTCAACGGGTACTGAGGATCGATCTCGCCACGCTTGGGCGAGTCGTACAGGGTGATCTCGGTCCAGCTGCCCACCGCGCCCAGCTCGGCCAAGCGCGCAGCCTGGTCCTCATCGCTGCTGAAGGTGGCGCCCGGTTTCGACGGCTTCGCAGTGTTCACCGTTGCGGTCTTCAGAGCGCGCACCCGCAGCGCACCGCCCGGCATGCGCTGGCTGATCACATCGTAGCGTTCAGTGCCGTAGGCCCACGGGCGTTCCGCCTGGCGGCGGACTTCACTGCCATCGTCGGCTACTTCGACCGAGCCATTCACCAGCCCGCCGATGGCAGCGATGCCGCCGTAGCCAGCCATCATGGCTTCGTAGCCGACCATCTGGCGCTTCTCCAGCGGCAACTCGCTGGCCGCAGGCTTCATGCCCGGCAGCTTGAGGTACGCCGACTTCTTGCAGAGCAGCAGCACGCGCTGATCACCCCAGGCCATCATCATCGCGCCACCGGTGAAGTAGTGCGTGGTGAACAGATCAGGCGCGGCGCCTGCGCGGCTTGCATGCCGCGTTTCGATCGACGTGGCCTGGTCGGCCACCTTCTCGATCGACACCGTGCGGGTGGAGGCAGCATGCGCGCTGCACGCCGTTGCAGCCAACGAAACCAGCAGTGCGGCGCGGGGGAAATGATGCTTCATGGGGGTCAGTCCGTTGAGAAAAACGAACCGCCAATAATACGTCGCGATGCAACACGAGGCTTTACCGCATCAGGTCACCACCACCAGCGGCACACCCCGTCGCGGATGCTGCAGCACCACCACATCCTGCTGGTACACGCGCTGCAGGTTGTCCTCGGTGAGCACCTGCGCAGGCGTCCCATCGGCCGCAACCCTGCCCTGTTCCAGCAGCACGATGCGATCGGCATAACCGGCTGCAAGATTCAGATCATGCAGCACCACGATCACACAGGCGCCCGCTTCGGCACACGCGCGCACGCTGCGCAGCGTGCGTTCCTGGTGGCGTAAATCCAGCGCGGCGGTCGGCTCATCCAGCAGCAGCAGCGGCGTGTCCTGCGCCAGCACGCGCGCAAACGTGGTGCGTGCCGATTCACCGCCGGACAACTGTTGTACTTCGCGCAGGCGCAGCGCCTGCAGCTCGGCGGCGTCGATGGCAGCTTCCACCCGCGCATCATCCACCGCGGGATCCGGCGGATGCGGCAGCCGCCCCATCGCCACCACTTCTTCAACGCTGAAGGCGAAGCGCACGCCATGTTCCTGCGGCATCACTGCGCGTTCGCGTGCCAACGGGCCGGATTTGTAGCTGCGCAGCGGCGCGCCATGCAGCTGCACTTCGCCAACGTCAGGCCGCAGATCGCCGGCCGCCACCGCCAGCAGGGTCGATTTGCCGGCACCGTTCGGGCCCACCAGCGCGGTCACCGTGCCCGGCGCGAACGCCAAGCTGATGCCATGCAGGATCTCGCGTTGCTGGCGGCGCACCACCACATCGCGCAACTGCAGGAAGTCGCTCATGGCGCGTCCTTGCGGCGCTGCTGCAGCACCAGCCACAGGAAGAACGGCGCGCCGAGCGCGGCCGAGAACAGGCCCAGCGGAATTTCCGCCGGCGGATCCAGCGTACGCGCGGCGGTATCGGCAATGACGATCAGCAGCGCGCCCAGCACGCCCGACACCGGCAGCAACCAGCGATGGCCCGGGCCGACCAGCAGCCGCGCCACGTGCGGCACCACCAGGCCGACGAAACTGATCGAGCCGGCAAACGCCACCGCCGCACCCACCAGCAGTGCACTGAAGGCCACCAGCATTCGCCGCGTCCGCGCGACATCCAGGCCCAGGTGCTGCGCCTGGCGCTCACCCAGCGCCAGCATGTCCAGCGGCGTGGCCAGACGCAGCAGCGCGAACACACCAATGGCGAACAGCGGCACCACGGCGGCGACGTCCGCCCAGTTGGCCTGCGCCAACGAGCCCATCTGCCAGAACACCAGCGACTGCAGTTCGCTCTCGCTGGCGATGTAGGTGAGGAAGCCGATCAACGCCGAGCAGAACGCCGCCATCGCAATGCCAACCAGCAACAACGTCGCATTGCCACTGCCCTTCCCCGGGCGCGCCAATGCGTAGGTCAGGCCGATGGCCAGTGCGCCACCGCCAAATGCAGCCACCGGCACCAGCCAGCCCGCTGCGCCTGCCGCCCCCAGAACGATCGCCGCAACGGCGCCCAGCGCCGCGCCCTGGCTGACACCGATGATGCCGGGGTCGGCCAGCGGATTGCCGAACAATCCCTGCAGGCTCGCACCGGCCATCGCCAACGCCGCCCCCACCATGGCCCCCAGCAGGGCGCGCGGAATGCGCAGCTGCCACACCACGGCGAGGTCGCGGCGGCTGACCGCCTGCGGATCGACCAGGCCCAGCTTCACCCCCAGGGCCTGCAGAACGTCCAATGGCGGCAGGCGCAGCGGCCCCATCGCGAATGACGCCAGCACCGCGCCCACCAGGGCCAGCAGTGCCACCAACAGCATCACCCGCCCGCGACGGCGGCGCCGATCAGCCGGACTCATGCCGGCGGCAGCGCCGCCAGAGCCTTGGCCAGGGCCAGAGCGCCTGCGCCGGTGCCGACGCTGGTGTACTTCAGCTGCACATCGGGCATCACCCAGACCCGGTTGGCCGCGCCGGCCGGCGTCTGCTTCAGGGTCGGGTAGGCCTTCCACAGACCGTCGGCGCCCCCGAACTGCTGCAGGTCGTGCTCGGTCACCAGGATGACCTCCGGTGCTGCGGCGATCACGCCTTCATTGCTCAGCTGCGAGTAGTTCTTGACCCCTGCCTCGCTGCCGATGTTGACGCCGCCCGCCAGGGCGATCATCTCGGCCGACGCACTGTCTGCGCCGGCCACGGTCGGGGCGCCACCGCCACCGGTGGCCGACACGTGGATCACGCGCGGCGCATGCGCCAGGCCCTTGCCCAGTGCCGCCGCCTCATCCAGCTGACGCTGCACTTGCGTGGCCAGCGTCTGCCCGGCATCTGCCAGGCCGACGGCGGCCGCCACCTTGCGCACCTTGTCCGGCGCCGGCTGCAGGTCATCGATCACCACGGCCGACTCGCCCACCTCGCGCAGCTTGCCAGCCAGCACGGTGTGGCGGCGCAGGCTGTTGCCGAGGAACAGCGAGCCATGCAGGCTCACTACACCCTCGACGCCGGTGGTGCGGTTGAACAGGAACTGGTGCGGCGCGGCCTGGCCGGCCTGCGTGGTGGTGTTGGTCGGCGCGGCAAACACCTGCTTGCCCAGGCCCAGCGCCTCCAGCACGGCAATCACATCGTCACCGCCGGCGATGATGCGGCTGGTGTCGGTCACTTCGGCGTCGGCGCCATCGTCAGAGCGCACCTTGGCCGGCAGCACCGGCACCTGGCCGGTCAGGGCCGGCAGATCGGTGCCCGCCACGCGCTGCCAGCCGGCAGGCAGCTCGGTGGCCGCCGCTGCGCTGTCTGCGGCAGGCGCAGCGGCATCGTTGGCCGCAGGCGGCGCAGACGTGCCGCCACAGGCGGCCAGTGCCAGCGAAACGGCCAGCGGGAGCGCACACAGGCGCAGACGGGAAGCGATGTTCATGCAGAATCTCCTTGCTGGCCGGGCGAAGGCACTACCCTCGCCCGGCACGTGGGTTACGGCTGACGCAGGGTGATGCGGGTGATGCGGTCGCCCTTGGCGTCATCGGCGCCGCGCGACTTGTTCACCGCGAACACGCTGCCCTTGCCATCGGCGCGCACATGGTTGGGGAAGGTGCCACCATCAAGGTTGCCGACCACCTTGCCATCGCGATCAACGACGGTGACGGTACCGGCGCCGCGGTTGGTGACATAGGCCAGGCCGCTCTTGTCATCGAAGGCGACGTTCAGCGCACCGGCACCGACCGGCACATCGTGCACGACCTTGCCGCTGGCGACGTCGACGATCAGCAGGTTGTCGGTGCCCTGCGAGGCCACGTACAGGCGGTTCTGCTGCGCATCGAAGGCCACGCCCGAGGCGCTGATCGAGTTGCCCAGGTCGATGACCTTGTCGACTTCGCCGGTGGCGACGTCGATCACCGCAGCTTCGGGCGTGCCGATGCTGACGGTGAACAGCTTGCCGGCCTTTTCGTCCAGCACCAGGCTCATCGGGGTGAACTTGCCTTCGTCGACGCCCGACTCCAGGGTGATCGACGGCAGTTCCTTCAGCGTCTTCGCATCGAACACCGATAGGTGGTCTTCGCCGGTAGCCGAGGCAAACACCTTGCCGTGCGTGCCATCCACCACGACGTCGCGCGCATGCGGCACGGTGTCGACCGGGAACTGGTGGACCAGCGACAGATCCTTCTGGCGATAGACCGCGATCGAGTTCTGGCGGGTGTTGGTCACCCAGACATTGCCATTGGTGTCATCGACGCCCACGCCATAGACCGCGTACACCGCGCCGTTGGTGGTGCCGGCGACCTGCGCCGGGGTGATCGCCTTGGTCACCTTCAGGGTCTTCGGGTCCAGCTTCAGCAGCTGCGACTGGGTGACCGGCGGACGGCCGACCGACGAGGTCACGAACACCGCGTTGCTGGCGGCACTGTAGGCCGACTGGTACAGGCCCGGCACCAGCTTGTTGGACTGGGTGGCGAACTGCTGCTGGCCCGACAGCGGCAGCTGCGGCGAGACGCGCAGCTTCAGCACGGTGGCCGCCGAAGGCTGGCTGGCGCGGACGACCACCGGGTGCGTGCCCGGCACGGCATCGGCGGGGATCGCCAGCTGGGTCTTGAAGTTGCCATCGGCGTCGACCACCAGCGGCTGCGCGTTGAGCACGCTGTCACCGCGCACCAGGCTGACCTGCTGGCCCGGCACGAAGCCGCGGCCGATGACCTCGGCCGTGCTGCCGGGGACGACGTTCTCGCCGCGCGAGATCACGGTGCCCTTGAACGTGGCGCTGGCGGGCTGGTCGAACACCGGCTGCGCGGTGGCGGTGACTGCCAGCAGCAGGCCGGCGGCCAGGGAGGTCAGGCGGAGGGACGGACGAAAAGACATGGAAGGCTCCTTGCACACGTAGGCCGCGCCTCGTGGCGCGGGATTCATCGGTTGCCTGGGCCGCTGCACATCGGCAGTCACGCCTGGGTAGTGGGGTCGCACGGTCACGCCGTGCGGGGATTCATTCGGCTGCGTTGGCGGACGGCGGCACCTTGCCATCATCCACGCTGCGATCAGTCACGCCGTACAGCTCATGCAGGGCCGCCTGGAACGACGCGGGCAGCATCGGGCCGTGGCCGAGGCCGGGGAATTCGCGGTACTGCACGCTCAGGCCGGGCACCTTGGCCAGGCGCGTGGACAGCTGCATGGCGGCATCCGGGGTGGCGCCCCCAATGCGGCGCAGATGCGCGACCACGCGCGGGTTGCTCATGTCACGCTTGCCGCGGTCGCCGACGCGCTCGGCGCCGCCCAGCATCAACCAGACCTTGGCGGGCTGCCCATGCACGTTCTGCACGAACTGCTGCTCCGGATCACCGAGGGCGGCGCCCTGGCTCCACCACAGCGACGGGCTGGCCGACAGATAGGCCTGGAACGCGGCCGGGCGCGTGTACAGCGCATTGAGCACGAACAGACCGCCCAGCGAGTGACCCCACAGCGACTGCTGGTGGGTGTCGATGTTCGCGCGACGCTCCACTTCGGGCTTGATGCGGCGCTCGATCAGGTCGAGGAAGACGTCGGCACCACCGCCGACGGCCTGGGTGGTACCGCCCTCGTCATCGGCGCGGTCGATCCAGGCGGTGTAATCCAGGGTGCGGGCCGGCGAGTCGATGCGCAGCTCGTTGTCGTAGCCGATCAGCACCAGCACCGGCGGCGCCTTGGTGGCGGCCAGTTCGGCCAGCAGCGGCTGGTCCAGCACCATGGCGACGGCGTTGCCATCCAGTGCGTACAGCACCGGCGACGGGGCCTTGGAGGTTTTGGCCGGGATCGCCACGTTCACCCGCCAGCGGCGCTGCTGGTCAGGGCTGTCGATCACGAAACGTTCGAAGCGATAGCTGGACGCCGGCTCGTCGAGCACGGTGCGGCCCATCAGCTGCTGCGGATTGCGCTGCTGCGCATGGGCGTAGGGCGTGGCCATCAGGACCCCCATCATCAGGGCGGCCAGGCAGCCGAAAGAGCGTGCGGAAAACATCATGGGTGACGGATGCGGCGGGCACTGCCGCCTCTTCATCAAGGGACCGCAGTCTACCTTAAACGCGAATGATTATCACATCGATCACACGTCACACTGTGTATCGCGCGCGCGATCCTGGGGCCGCGCGCCGGTGGCAGCGCCGGGCATTGCCCGGCAACCGCGCCACACAGGGACTCAGCCGAATTCCGGCGGCACCGGGCCGTACGGGTTTGCTTCCGGCGTGCCCGGCAGCAGCGTGAACACGAAGATCACCAGGCCGCCAAACGGGATGAAGGCCAGCAGATACAGCCAGCCCGACTGGTTGCAGTCATGCAGGCGGCGCACGGTGACGGCGATGACCGGCAGCAGGGTGGCCAGCCAGAACAGGACAAACAGGATGATCGACGCGATACCCAGGCCATCGGACTGCATCACCAATGCGGTGATCATCGGCACCATCAGCACCACCGAGACGATCAGCATGAACAGCTGGAACATCCAGTATTCGCGACGGTTGGCACGACCATCGAACTGGGCGTAACGCTTCAACGGCAGGATGAGCTGGTCCATGGCAGGAAAGTCCTTGGGAAAAGAAGGCGCGCAGTGTGCCAAATGCAGCGCCTTTTGTAGAGTCGAGCCATGCTCGACTGGGGTGCTAAAGCAGTCGAGCATGGCTCGACTCTACAAAAGCGGGGTCAGCGCACTTTGACCAACTCAGCAACACCACTACGCTGACTGGATGAAGAGTCTTTTGATTGCTTTGGTCCTGACCTCCACGCCGCCCTCAACGGACCCCGGCCACATTGAGCCCGGCTACATCTTGGGCAGCCTCAAGAAGAACCCGCCCCCCATGCCTGGCGCAATCAAAGCAATGGGTGCGCAATGGGAAATGGACTACAGAACACTCCGCAGCGCGCTGTTAAAGATGGGATGGAACGCGTTGCCACGCGAGTACTCACACTCCACCATACCGGGTTTTCCCGAGGTTAACTGTGGCCAAGGGTGGCAGGCGGTCTGCTCCTCCGGCTTCCGTAAGGGCGAGCGGGAGTTATTTCTCTGGCTTCATCCCACAGGATCCAAGCTCATACTGATCGGCGCAGAGTGACGTAATCGGCACTCTTCGGCATGCACCGCTCAATGAGCGCCGACTTCTTAGTGGGTCGAGCATGGCTCGACTCTACAGAAGCAGGTCAGCGGCCTTTTGCCGCCCTCGCCGCCTCGCGCTCTGCGCGCAGCCGATCCAGTTTTTCCTTCAGCTTGATCTCCAGCCCGCGCGGTACCGGGTTGTAGTACACCCGCTCGCCCATCGCGTCCGGGAAACCGGTCTGGTCCAGCGCGATGCCACCTTCGGCATCGTGGTCGTACTGGTACTCGGCACCGTAGCCGAGTTCCTTCATCAGCTTGGTCGGGGCGTTGCGCAGGTGCAGCGGCACTTCTTCGGTACCGCTATCGCGCACATCGGCCTTGGCCTGGTTGAAGGCCGCGTAGCCGGCGTTCGACTTGGCGGTACTGGCCAGATACAGCACCAGCTGCGCGAAGGCGAGCTCGCCCTCCGGGCTGCCCAGGCGCTCGTAGATATCCCACGCTTCCAGTGCCATGCTCTGCGCGCGCGGGTCGGCCAGGCCGATGTCCTCGATGGCCATGCGGGTCAGCCGGCGCGCCAGGTAGGACGGATCGCAGCCGCCATCGAGCATGCGCGTCAGCCAGTACAGCGCGGCATCCGGGTTGGAACTGCGCACGGATTTGTGCAGGGCCGAGATCTGGTCGTAGAACTGCTCGCCGCCCTTGTCGAAGCGGCGCGTGCGGTCGGCCAGCACCTGGGTCAGGGTCTGCGGGGTGATACGACCGCCCTCCCCGCCCGCCAGCTCGGCGGCGATTTCCAGCAGGGTGAGCGCACGGCGCACGTCGCCGTCGGCAGCCGTGGCGATTTCCAGCAGCAGCTCGGGCGCCACTTCAATGCGCTCTTCGCCGAGACCGCGCTCGCGATCACCCAGCGCACGCTCCAGCGCCTCGACGATGTCGGTGGGCAAGACGCCTTCCAGCACGTGCACGCGGCAGCGCGACAACAACGCCGAGTTCAGCTCGAAGGACGGGTTTTCGGTGGTGGCGCCGACGAACAGGATGGTGCCGCGCTCGATATGCGGCAGGAACGCATCCTGCTGCGCCTTGTTGAAACGATGCACTTCGTCGACGAACAGCACGGTGCGCCGCCCTTCGGCGAAACGCTGCGCGGCCTCGGCCAGCACCTGGCGCACTTCCGGCAGGCCGGACAGCACAGCGGAGATGGCACGGAATTCGGCGTCGGAGTACTCGGCCAGCAGCAGGGCCAGCGTGGTCTTGCCGCAGCCCGGCGGGCCCCACAGGATCATCGAGTGCACGCGGCCGGATTCGACCGCACGGCGCAGCGCGCTCTCAGGCGCCAGCAGGCGCTTCTGCCCGACCATCTCGTCGAGGGTGCGCGGGCGCATGCGCTCGGCCAGCGGGCGCAGATGATCCCGATCGACGCTCAGCAGATCGGGGCCGGGGAATGAAGTGGAACGATGTCTTGGCACCGGATCATTGTACCGCGCCACCCGTTGGTAGCGCCGGGCCATGCCCGGCGGATCAGGCCGCAGGCCGTCGGATCAGATGCGTGCCAACCAGCGGTTGGCACCCACCAGGCCGAGTAGCGCCGGGACGGGTCTGGTAGTGCCGGCCGCTGGCCGGCAGATCAACACCGTGTCAACCAAGGTTGACACCTACCGAAGCAGAGCAAAAGCGTGCCAACCAACGGTTGGCACCCACCAAAGCGGGTGGGCCGGCGCATCGGTAGCGCCGGGCCATGCCCGGCGGATCAGGCCGCAGGCCGTCGGATCAAATGCGTGCCAACCAGCGGTTGGCACCCACCAGGCCGAGTAGCGCCGGGACGGGTCTGGTAGTGCCGGCCGCTGGTCGGCAGATCAACACCGTGTCAACCAAGGTTGACACCTACCGAAGCAGAGCAAAAGCGTGCCAACCAACGGTTGGCACCCACCAAAGCGGATGGGCCGGCGCGTCGGTAGCGCCGGGACGGGCCTGGTAGTGCCGGCCGCTGGCCGGCAGATCAATACCGTGTCAACCAAGGTTGACACCTACCGAAGCAGAGCAAAAGCGTGCCAACCAACGGTTGGCACCCACCAAAGCGGGTAGCGCCGGGCCATGCCCGGCGACCCTTATCAATTACCGATGACGTCGGTGCCCTTCGGCGGGGTGAAGCTGAAGGTGCCGGCGGC
>JAAIGF010116689.1_pt1 | contig 17053 bp, 20 predicted proteins | sample 6487441 | NCBI WGS metagenome assembly JAAIGF01 (sample SAMN13974129, study PRJNA590717) | phyllosphere metagenome | biome: pepper field; feature: multiple bacterial spot infested pepper fields; material: pepper leaves; isolation source: leaves from pepper fields | host: Capsicum annuum ... | reverse complement strand
TCGGCGTCGCTGATCACCGCGCACGACGATCCGCTGGCGGCCGCAGAACTCCAGCGGCACGCGCTGATGAGCACGCTCAGCACCTTCGGGACCACCTACCTGGATGCCGCTGACCGCGCGACGCAGCGCACGGCCGCTCCTCGCACCGTGCGGCGAGCGCTGACGTACATCGACGACCACGCGCGCGAACCGATCACCCTCGACGACATCGCCCGAGCCGCGGGCATCTCCACTCGTGGACTGCAGCACGCCTTCCAGCGCGCCCTCGACACCACACCCAGCGCCCAGCTGCGGGCGGTCCGCCTCGCCGGGGCGCACCGCGAGCTGCGCGACGGGACGCCGCTGACCATCGCCGACATCGCGCGCCGATGGGGCTTCTCGAGCGCCTCGCGCTTCGCCCGGTACTACCGAGAGCACTACGGGCAAAACCCTGGGCAGACCGCGCGCATGTTCTGAGTCTGCGTTCGCGTTTCGTCTCGTCGTGGCGTGTGCCGTGCCGGAAATCGTCGCCGACGACGCCGACTTGAAAGGTTGGCAACAGCAAGCACAGCGCCGGCGGAAAGGCACACGTGGGCAAGTTCATTTACGAAGGCGGAGTCCGGAACGAGTTCGAGGACCGCCTGCTCGCTCACCTTCAGGTGGTCGTCGGCAACAAGCTCCGCCGCGGCGAGCCGTTCTATTTCCAGTGGAAGGACGACATCAGCACCGGCGGCGGCCGCACCTCGGTGTGGATGCATCCGCGCGCCAACATCGTGTTCAAATTCAACGGCGGTCGTCCCCCGTCGCTGAACCGAGCATGGCTCGAGGCGCTCATGTCGACGGCGAACGCGCCCACCGGCCTGTACGTCGTCCCCGAACCCCCGGAGGACACCCCGCCCGCCGAGTCGTTCGGCTGAGCGCGGCTGTCAACCCGGTGGCATCCGGGGCGGTGGTGGCGTTGCGTGGGAGAAACGAAGGGATCCCGCATGACCGACACCCCCGCTCCGGCCGAGGGCGATGACCGGCGCATCGTCGTGATCGGCGGCGGCAACGCCGGCCTGTCCATCGCCGGCCGCCTTCACCATGCCCGACTCGGCTCGGTGACGGTGATCGAGCCCCGTACACTGCACGTCTTCGCACCGCTGCAGTCGCACATCGCCGGGGGCGCCGCCCGCGCATCGCTGGCCGCTCGGCCGCAGGCCGACGTCGTCCCGCCCGGCGTGCGCTGGCTCCGCGACGAAGCCTTCACGGTCGATCCGAAGCAGCGTCGCGTGCACCTGGTGTCGGGCGCGCACCTCGACTACGACCAGCTCGTCATCGCCGCCGGAATGCGGATGGCGTGGGAGAGCATCCCCGGGCTACCCGAGGCGATGGCCGCGCCCAGCGGCATCTCGAACTACGACTACGACCTCGCCGCCAAGGCGTCTCCGGTGCTGCGTGACCTCCGCGGCGGCACCGTCGTGTTCACGCAGCCTCCCGAGCCCGCCTCGTGCGGCGCCGCCGCGCAGAAGCCGATGTACCTCGCGTGCGACTGGTGGCGCACCATCGGGGTGCTCGACGACATCCGCGTCGTCTTCGTCGCGCCCGACCCCGTGCCCTTCGGCATCCCGGCCATCGATCGCGAGCTGGAGCGGAAGATCGACGAGTACGGCATCGAGGTCCGTTACAGCCGCGAGGTCAGATCCGTGGATGCCACGGCCGGCACGGTCACGATCGGACACGGCGACAGCGAGGAGACGATCGCCTACGACGTGCTGCACGCGGTTCCGCCGCAGCGGGCGCCCGAGTGGATCGCCGGCAGTGGCCTGGCGGCATCCGACGACCCGCACGGATTCGTCGACACCGACCCCGAGACCTTCCAGCACGTGCGATACCCCGACGTGTGGGCGCTCGGCGACGCGGCCACGGTCGCGACGCGGCGCTCGGGCGGAGCCATCCGTCGGCAGGCGAAGGCGCTCGTGAAGAACATGCAGGCGGTCCTCGAGGGGCGCGCGCCGTCGCAGAAGTACGACGGCTACAGCGTCGTCCCGTTCACCGTGTCGCGTCGCACGGTGGTGTTCGCCGAATTCGATCGCTGGGGGCGCTTGCAGCCGACCGTGCCGTTCTGGCGTTCGCTGTACCGCGAGCGTCGTCTGTCGTGGATCGCCGACCGCCGCGTCCTTCCCTGGGTGTACTGGCACCTGATCGTCCGCGGCCGCGACTGAGGGCGGCTTCGACAAGCTCAGCCATCACACGCCCCCCAGGTCCCTGAGCCCGCCGCAGGGCCGAAACCCCATCGCGCACAGGTCCTTGAGCCCACCGAAGGGCCGGAACCCCCATCGCGCACAGGTCCCTGAGCCCGTCGAAGGGCCGGAACCCGGCGACACCTTATCCACAGCCGACAGTCGCCCGGGCGTGCGTCATGCGAACCTGACTTCATGGCGTGGACGTACATCCTCGAATGCCGCGATGGGTCGCTCTACGTCGGCAGCACGGACCGCGAACTAGAGGCTCGGGTCTGGGAGCACAATCACGATGATCAGCTCTCCGCGATGCACACGCGTCGGCGTCGACCGGTGCGGCTGGTGTACGCCGAGTGGTTCGACCGCGTCGACCTGGCGTTCTCGCGTGAGAAACAGCTGCAGGGGTGGCGGCGGCAGAAGAAGCTGGCGTTGATCGCGGAGCGAGCGGTCGATCTGCCTCGCCTGTCGCGCGCCGCAAACCCGGGGGCGGCTTCGACAGGCTCAGCCACCACACGCCCCCCAAGCCCCTGAGCCAGTAGAAGGGCCGGAACCAACCCCGAAGAGCGGCTTCGACAAGCTCAGCCACCACACGCTCACCCCACCGGGCCCCTCAGCCACCTTGCACACGCGAGGCGTGTATAGGCCACGGAGGCCGATCCCTCAACCCCCCGGGTGAGCGGCCGGTCGAGCGCGAACACTGGGACATCCCGGAAGTCACACAGAGGAGAGACATCATGGCGCAGGTCATCGAAACCATCGACGTCGACGTTCCCGTCCGCGTCGCCTACAACCAGTGGACGCAGTTCGAGGAGTTCCCGCACTTCATGAGCTTCGTCGAGTCGATCACGCAGAAGACCGAGACCCTCACCCACTGGAAGGTGAAGATCGCGGGCGCGGAGCGCGAGTTCGACGCCGAGATCACGGAGCAGCACCCCGACGAGCGCGTGGCCTGGAACAGTGTCGGCGGCGAGGAGAACCACGCCGGTGTCGTGACCTTCCACCGTCTGTCGGACGACGAGACGCGCGTCACCGTGCAGATCGACTGGGCGCCCACGGGTGTGCTCGAGAAGCTCGGTGCGGTCTTCGGCGCCGACGATCACTCGGTCAAGAAGGACCTCGCGAACTTCAAGGAATACATCGAATCGCGCGGCGCCGAATCCGGCGCGTGGCGCGGCGACGTCAGCTGACGTCTGCCTCGACCGAAGCCGGGCCCGCCTTCACAGGCGGGCCCGGCTTTCGTCATGACGGGGTCACCACTGCGGGTGGATCTCCGCACGCAGGCGCCGGTCGTACACGTCGCGGACGAGCGTGTCGAACGCCTGGAGGTCGAAGCCTCCGTCGAGCAGCTCGGCCGCCTGAGCGTTCGCTGTGGCCTGGGCCACCGAGCGTGCGCCGGGGATCACCGAGGTGACACCCTCGCGCGACGCGATCCACGCGAGCGTCGCCGCGGGCAGCGTGACACCGTCGGGAAGGGATGCCTTGAGCTCGTCGGCCGCGGCCACGCCCTCGTCGAACGGCACCCCCGAGAACGTCTCGCCCTTGTCGAACGCTTCACCGTTGCGGTTGTAGGAGCGGTGGTCGTTCTCGGCGAAAGTCGTCGCGCGCGAGTACTTACCCGACAGCAGCCCGCTCGCCAACGGCACGCGCGCGAAGACCGCCACGTTCTTCTCGGCCGCGAGCGGCAGCACCTCGTCGAGGGGCTTCAGGCGGAACGGGTTGAAGATGATCTGCAGGTTGGTCAGGTTCGGGCGGGTCAGGGCCGACAGCGCCTGATCCATCGTCTCGACCGAGGCACCGTACGCGGCGATCACGCCCTCCGCGACCAGTTGGTCGAGCGCGTCCCAGGTGGCATCGTCGTCGATGACCGCGGACGGCGGGCAGTGCAACTGCACGAGGTCGAGGGTCTCGGTGTCGAGCAGTCGGCGCGAGCGGTCGAGCCAGCCACGGAAGTTCTCCATGACGTAGTTCTCGGGCACCTGGTCTTCACGGCGGCCCATCTTCGTGGCGACGGTGATGCCGGCATCCGGTCGGCTCTTCAGGAACGCCCCGATGATCTGCTCGGACCGACCGTCGCCGTAGACGTCGGCGGTATCGAACAGGGTGACGCCCGCGTCGGCGGAGGCCGCCAGGACGGCGCGCGCGTCGTCCTCGCTGACATCACCCCAGTCGGCACCGAGTTGCCACGTGCCGAGGCCGATCGCCGAGACCTCGCGGCCGGTACGGGAGAGGGGGTGCTGCTGCATGGGGTGTCCTTTCGACGCTGTCCTCGAGCCTAGCCAGCGCTTCCGACATCGGGGCGGACGGATGCCGTGCCCGACGGGTCTGCCGCCGCGGGCGCCTCGACGTCTCCCGCGCCTCGGTCGGCCGGCTCGGGGATCGACCGCGACGATCCCGCCCGTCGCGGCGCAGGAGGGAAACGGCGTCCCTCAGAATGTGAGCGTGAGCACTCCTCCCTCCGCGCCCGCCACACCGCTGCGCTACGTCATCGCGACGCCCGAAGCCATCTACGGCACCATCCTCGTCTCAGGCGTGCTGGCCGGTACGCAGCCGGGGGTTCCGCTGACGGATGTCTTCTTTTCCGGCATCCTCGCCTCCACCGCGATCTGGACGGCCCACGTGGTGGCCGTGGCCATCGCCACGCACGGCGTCCGCGGGACCACCTCTTCGGGGGTGCGCGCGTCGATCTCGCTGGCGCTGACCCATTCCAGCGGCATCCTGGTCGGTCCGATCGTGCCGATCGCGTTGCTCGCCCTGGGTGTCGTCGGCGTGCTGCCCGAGACGGCGTCGTTCGCGAGTGCCTCGGTGTCGGGACTCGTGATCCTGGCAGGGCTGGGGTGGCTGGCGCTGGCCGAACGCGGGGCGAAGTGGTACGTGCGTCTGTTGGGCGCTCTGCTGACGGCACTCGCCGGCCTCGTCGCGGCGATTCTGAAGGGACTGATCTGACCATGTCGCACGCCCCCGTCGCCCGTCTCGGTCGACTGCTCGGAACCCTGTACCTCGTCGGGGCGCTCGGGCTGCTGCTCAGCGCATTCGGCTACGCGGTCTTCGACCCCGCACCCTCGCCGGACGCGCCACGCCACGCCCTGGCATCCATCGCTCTGGTGCTGTCGTGGGCGGTGCTGGTCGCGGCGGCGCTGCTCACGATCGCGCGGGGTCGCCGCGCGGTCGACATCGACTGAGCCTGCCATGCCGCCGTGACGACGGCGTCAACCCCGCCGCCGATGTCGGACCTCCCGCCTAACGTGGCGGCACGCCCCACGGAAGGATCGACATGACCACCCCCACCCCCGAGAACCTGCCCGGTGCCGATCACGACGACACCGTCGCCGCCTCCGACGGGCTCGCCGCCGACGTCCCCGCGGGCGGCGCGGGCGCCGACACGGGAGCTGTCGCCGCGACCGAGATCGACACCGACGACGAGGCCCGCGTGCAGAACGTGTCGAGCCAGAACGACCTGCCCGGGGTCGGCACGCGCGCGGCCGACGGCGGCATGGAGCGCGGCACCGACGAGGCCCGGGGCGGAAACGGCTCGACCTCCCGCCACCACGAGCACACCCCGGCGGAAGAAACCGCCGGCCGTGCGGAGCCGGAGCCGCACGTCGACGGCGACGACCCGATCGCGAAGTACCAGCCCGGAGTGGGGCGCGACTCCGCCGCCTCGAGCCGCATCGCGCAGAACCTGCCGGACCCCGACGACGCCTGATCGGCGCGGGCGGCGGTTCGTCCTCCGCGAGGTGGAAGAAGTCAGCCATCGCGCCCGAGACGACGGTCGCGTCGCCGTCCGACATCAGCAGGACCACGGTCGCCGCACGCCCGTCGTCCCGTGCGTACCAGCTGCCCGACAGCACCCCGAGGCTCGAACCTCCCTTGAACGCGACGAAGGGCCACGATCCCGAATCGAACCCGAGACCGGGGTTGTCGCTCAGGATGCCGAGCACCTCGGCATCCTGCGTCTCTTGCAATGCGCGGTGCACGGCCGCGACATCGCGGGCGGACGCGAACCACTCGATCCCGTCCTGCCAGACCGGTGTCGACACGTCCGCCACGTCGACCGCGAGGGGCGCCGCGTCGATGCGGTCGAGGAGCGCGCGGCGCGCGGCGTCGTCGCCCTCGCGCCACTGCACACGCAGCTCCGGGTCGCCCCACCCGAGGGTGAAGAGCTCCTTCGTCGACAGGAACGGGGCGAGGACCGCGGGGTCGGCGTGACCGCTCCGCGCGACGGCGGCCTCGACACGCTCTCGGCCGAGCCTCGCGATCAACAGGTCGGTCGCCGTGTTGTCGCTGATGCGGATCATGGCCGCTGCCGCGTCGCGTACCGATACTTCCGTGCCCGTGGGCGCGTTCTGCAGTTCGCCCGAGGGCAGGCTCCGGTCGGCGTCGCGGAGGACGAGCGTCTCCTCCCACGAGAGGTCGCCCGCCGCCACCGCATCCGCGACGGCGAGCAGCACCCACAGCTTGAAGGTCGAGGCGACCGGTGCCGAGCGGTCCGCATCAAGCTCCAGAATGACCTCGTCTCCGCGCAACACGAGGGAGCTGACCTCCCCAGGAAGACTCCGCAGTCGTTCTCGCACCTCGGCTGGCGAGGCGGACTTCTCCCACGGCTGCGCGACCGGCCCGAGGAGCATGGCACTGATGCGCCCGTGCTCGGTGAGGACGAGGGTGAGGGTGAACGGATCGCCGATCGCCCCCGCGAGGGTGGCGACGGCCTGCGTCTCGTTCCCGCGATACGCGGTCACGGTGAACGGCGCCGCCGACCGCACCTGGCCGTTCAACAGCGCCGCGACCTGCTCGGCCGGCACCTGTCGCTGGAACTCCTCGTGCAACACCTCCGACCACTCGGCCGCGGTCGTGTCCTCCCCCGCCTCCAGGATGCCGATCACCCACGCCATCCGCTCCCCGACGGGGGTCGGCGGAAGGTCCACGGATGTCGACGACCCGTTCGCGGATCCCCCCACTCGCACGGTGAACGCGGCGGCGGCGAGAACGGAGAGGACAGCGGTGAGACGACGAGCGAGCGGCACGGAGTTCCTTTCGAGGCGGAGCGTCCACGCTACGCACGACCGTCAGCCGGCACCTCCGCCGAACGGCGGAGATCGGTGTCCGATGACCACCCCGTGCCAGGCTGAGTCGATGGACGACCTCCGCCTCGAATCCCTCGCCCCGACTCTCGAGGACTACCTCGAGCTGCGCCGCGCCTCCGGGCTCACGCCGAAGCGCCCCGACCAGGGCGCACCGGCCCTGACGAACAGCTGGGCGTGGCGGAGGATCGTGGATGCCGAGGGCCGGGCGGTCGCGATGGGACGGGTGGTCGGCGACGGCGGGTGGTACTTCCTCGTGGCCGACATGGCGACCCTGCCGGGCTTCCAGCGCCGCGGGCTCGGGCGGCGCATCCTCGAGGACCTTCTCGCGGAGATCCGCGCGAAGGCCCCCGAGGGCGCGTACGTGACGCTCCTGGCCGACCCACCGGGGCAGGCACTGTACCGAAGCCTCGGCTTCAGCGAGCCTCAGAACGGCTCGATCACGATGCACCAGCTCCTGACCTGACCGGGGCGGCGAGTCGCGCCCGTCGCCGTCCCCACCACCCGAGCACCAGGTCGAGAACGACGAAGGCGGCGAGCGGATAGCCGACCATCGGCAGGACCGACCCGATGAGCACCGCGACGACCAGGACGGCCCCGATGCCCCACCACGGGGCCCCGCGAAGAGCGCCCCGGGCGGGAGCAGCCGCGAGTCCGCGCGTCGGGCGCCTCTTCCACCACATCGCGTAGCCGAGTACGACGAGCGCCGCGATCCCGAGGGCCAGTGCGAACAGCACCAGCTGATTCGCCAGGCCGAACATCGATCCCATGTGCAGGTCGATGCCCCAGCGCGAGAGTTTCGCGAGCAGCGGAAAGCTCTCGAAGTCCACGCGGTCGACGACCTGCATCGTCGCGCCGTCGATCGCGACGGCATCCACGTCGGTCGGGAAGCTCCGGTGGATCTCCTGCACGACCCAGGCGGTTCCGGGGGCGCTCGGGGGACGGATCTCGACGTCGCCGGTGTTGACGTTGATGCGCTTCGCGATCGCGAGCACGGCGTCGAAGGTCGGCGGATTGGCCACCCCCGTCGGTGCTCCCGGTGCGGCGCCCCCATGGCCCGCGTGCTCTCCGCCCTCAGCGGGGGCGCCGTCCAGCGCGGTCTTCAGCGACGGAGTGGCCCCGCCGATCGCCGCGCGCAGGTCCGACACGTTCGCCCCCGCGAACGTCGACCACGTGATCCCGGTGGCCGAGAGGAACAGCGCCCCCACGACGACCCAGATCCCGACCGCCGAGTGCCAGCCCGACAGGCGACGGTATCCGCGGTGCGTCCGGTTGGGGCGGAGCAGATCGCGGCGCCCCCGACGGCTGCGCACGAACCGTCCGATCCAGAGTCCGAGTCCCGCGAGCGCGACGATGCCGAGCCAGGACGCCGCGAGCTCGCTGTACCACCGGCCCGGGGCACCGAGGTGGAGGGAACGGTGCAGATCGCTGATCCAATGTCTCACCGGCAGCGCCCCGCTCGTGCCGTACGCGGGCAGATCGCCGAGGATCTGCGTCGTCGCGGGATCGACGAAGATCGCCCGGGTGGTGCTCTCGGGCAGCGTCTCGTCGGCGAACATCACGCGCGTGGTCGCGCCGGGCTCGGGCGCGGGCCGGACGGCGACCGGCGAGGCACCGGAACCGACGTAGGCCTCGGCGGCCTCGATCTGGTCGGCCAACGGCATCCCGGTCCGATCCGACGTCGCCGTCAGCTCGTGGGAGTAGACGACCTTCTCGATGACCGGGGTGAGGGCGTACAGCCCTCCGCTCACCGCCGCGACGAGGATGAACGGCCCCACGAGGATCCCCGCGAAGAAGTGCACCCGCCGCAGCAGCGCGGTGAACCATCCCTTGCGGACGGCACCGGATGCCGCGCCCCCTGGGCCGCGAGCCGGTTCAGTGTCCAGAACACCCGGACTCTCGGGCTCGGGATTCCGGGTTTCTCGGACACTCGACGGCAAGGGGGCGCCGCCCGACACGGAGACACCGTCCGAACGCGTCGTGGTCATGACAGGATCCCCTCTCCGATGAAGCCGCCTTCGGCGCATCCCGGTGGCACGGCGAACACCGCCGAACCGATCGGGGTCGTCCACTGGTTCAACAGATCGAGCTCGTCGAGCCGTCGCTGGATCGGGATGAACTGCCCGTCCACATCGGCCTGGAACGACACGAACACCAGTCCCGCGTCGCTGAGGTCGCCGGCGGGCGGCGTCTGGTCGTAGTTGTAGCCGCGACGGAAGATGCGCTGGGCCGGATCCTCCGGTCGCGACCGACGCAGGTGCGAGAACTCCGGGATCACCGGGAAGCCGATGGCATCCTTCGCCTCGAAGTCCGGTTCGTCGAACTCGTCGGCGCCGGTCAGGGGCGCCCCCGTCGACTGGAACCGTCCCACCGCCTGATCGCGACCGGGGCGGTCGAGGTGGTCCCACGTGTCGAGGTCCATCGCGATGCGGCGCACCACCATGCCCGTGCCTCCCGCGAGCCACCCCTCCCGGGCCCACACGACATCGTCGAACGCGGTCGTGCCCGGCACGGGGTTGGCGGTGCCGTCGACCTGTCCGAAGAGGTTGCGCATGGTCGTCCCGGGGCGCTCCGTGCCGTGCGCGCGCCGGAAGCCCTGCTGCACCCACCGCGGGGTCGCGAAGGCACGCGCGTCTTTCAGGAGCATGCGCGCGGCGTGCGCCACGGTCACCGGATCGTCCGCCGCGATCTGCAGCAGCAGGTCGCCGTCGCCGTACTCGGGGCGGAGTCGGTCGATCGAGAACGCCGGCAGGGGCCGCAACCACGACGGAGCGCGCGCACCGGCACGGGCCACGAGTTCGGGACCGAAACCGAAGGTCACCGTCAGGCGCGCCGGCGCCGTCGCGAGCTCGGGCTCGGTATCGGCCAGGGCCGCCTCGCCGCGCGTCAGCCGCGCCGCGTCGTCGGTCAAGGTGCGGAGCAGGCGACGGAGGCCGTCGCGGTCGACGTCCGGTCGCAGGTCGAGCGCGATGAACGACGCATGCGCCTGGGCGTCGGTGTCGATCCCCGCCTGGTGAATGCCGTGGAACGGCACGGTCACCTCTCCGTTCAGCGGCGTCGAGGGGGCGGCATCCTGAGCCGATGCCGCCGCGTCGACGCCGATCGCGGCGACCGCACCGACGCCCGCGACGGCTCCCCCGAGAAGGAAGGTCCGCCGGGTGGGGCCGCGCCGGGTGTCGAGACGCGCCCTCACCGGCCCATGTCCATATCGCCCATGTCGCCGCCGTCGTAGTTCTCGTTCGCGCCGGCGAACTCCTTGATCGGTGCGGTGATCTCCACGCTCGACGCGTCCGAGAAGGTCAGTGTGATCGTCGTGTCGTCGCCGGCACGCAGGGGCGAGGTGACGTCCATGAACATCAGGTGGTTTCCGCCCGGGGCGAGCGGGATCGAGCCGTGGGCCGGGATGACGAACCCGCCCTCGACCTCGCGCATGACCATCTGACCGGCCTCGTTCTGCACCGTCTCGTGCAGCTGCATCGACGAGGTGGCGGGGCTCGTGGCGGAGACGACGGTGAGGTCGGTGTCGCCGGTGTTGGTGAGTTCTCCGAAGCCGGCGGTCATGCCGTCGTCGGCGGCCTTGACCCAGACGTCCGAGCTGGAGAACGACGCCGACTCGGCGGCGGGGGCGGGAGCGGTCGTGCCGGCGCAGCCGGCGAGGGCGAGGGTGGCGAGAAGGGCGATGGCGCCGAAGCGCAGGGGGCGGGTGTTCATGACGAGACCTTTCCGGACTGTCGGCCGCGCGCGGCGCGGCGGAGGAGGGAAACGAGGAGGAGGGCGGCGAGGGCGATGCCCGCACCGAGGGCGGCGACGATCACCACGCGCGGAACGCCCGCGTCGTCGGACACGGGAGCCGCGACGGCGGACGGACTCGCCGAGGCGGGCGTCCGCTCGAGAGGGGCCGCGTCGCCGACAGTGAACGGGATCACTCCCGAGATGGGGTGGCCGTCGCTCGAGACGACGCGCCAGCGCACCTCGTATCCCGCGGCGGGCATGCCCTCTTCGAGGCCGACGGAGACGGTCGCGGACGCGATGTCCGGGTCGCCGACCGCCCAGTCGGTCCCCCCGCCGTCGGCGACGATGATGTCGGCGCCCACGTCGAGGATGTCGGCCGAGAAGGTCAGGGTGATCTCATCGGGAGCGGAGGGGAGACGCTCATCCGGGGTGGGTGAACTGGATAACAGCTGGTCATGGGCGGATGCCGGAACGACCGACGTCAGAACGACGACGACGGCCACGGCGCATCCGACCGCGACAGCGCGGAGGCGGATCATGAGGCTCTTTCTTTCGGCGGTGCCGCGCGCACGCCGGTGACGCGGGTTCAGCGCACAGCGCTCCCCCGCGCGTCGGCGGTGGCACGGCACGACGGACACAGGGCGTCCCGAAGGACGCGAATCCCCGCCGCACGGGACGGCGGCGGGTCGGTCGAGGCGGGCGCCGGGCGTCGAGAGCGGACGGCACCGGATGCCGACGACCGAACGCCCCGCGATGGATCGAGCGGGGCGGGCGTCAGAGAGCGCCGAGAGGAGGGCCGCGCCGCCGAGCGGTCGATGCCAGCAGTACCGAGACGGCTCGCACGTCGGCGACGATCTCGGCGAGGACGCGACGCGCGGGCGTCGGTCCGGGCGCGACCGTGAGGATGCGCACCCGCGCGCGGGCCCAGGCGCCCAGGCGGACGGCGAGGTCGCGCAGGCGCGCGACCGTCCGCTCCCCGCGGTGCAGGGCTGCGGTGGTGAGCGCGGCGGCGATGATGTGCCAGAGCCACATCGTGGCATCCGGGGCCATCGACATCGTCACGGAGTCCGCGCTGAGAGCGGGCATCGCGGCCGCCGCGGTGTGAACGTGACCGGCGGCGGCGCCCGGCTGATAGCTGCCGAGGACGAACAGCGCGTGGAACAGCACCTGGCTCAGGGCGACAGCGAGGCTCAGCCGCACGACGGAGAGTCGGCGGCCGGCGAGGGCCGTGCACGCGACGAACGACAGCGCGAGCGGCACGACGATGCCCACGAGCCCGGGAAGGGCTCCCCCGGCCGTCACGTGCGAGAGGAGAGCGACGAACGTCGCCACAGCGGCAGCGACGGCACCGCGGACGACACGCGTTCCCCGGTCGTTGCGTCGCATGGCACCCATTCTGTCAGGCACGCGCGGCGACGCCCGCCGCCGTCACCGCGCGAACAGCGCCACCCCCGCCCCGACGATCGCCATCACCGCGATCACCGACCCGTAGACCCAGAGGGCCTTGCGTCGTCCGCCCTTCCACGGCCGGTCGGTCATCGGCAGGGCCGGAGGGGCCCCGGATGCCACGGCCCGCGCGCCGTCGGCCGCCTCCACCGCGTCGTGGACCGCCGCCACCACTTCCAGGGTGCGCCGCCATACGCGCGGATCTCCCCCCGCGAGCTGCCGCGGGCTGTAGAGGAACAGCCATCCCTCCACGATCTCGAGGTCGAAGGGCAGCTCGGCGTCGTCGAGCAGCGCGAGGAGGTCGGGACTCAGGATGCCGCGGGCCCAGTCCACCGCGCGGGCGTCGACGTGCGCCTGCGTGCCGTTCTCGAACGTCAGGGTCTCCGCCGCCGTCGGGGTCGCCGGCAGGAGCCGGACGGCTCGGGCGCTCCCGGTCTCCACGAGCAGGGCCGGGGCGGGGCGCGACAGCCGGACCGCCGCGTAGCCCCAGGCCGAGCTCATGACGTTGAGCTCGATGGCGTACGGGAAGGCGGAATTGGCGATCTCGATCTCCGGCTCCCCGGGAAAGCGCACGATGCGACCCGCGCCCTGCATCGGGCGCGGCGCGCCCGTGGCATCGCGGAAGACCACTCCCGGCAGGGGCTGCCCGAGCACGAGGGGCTGGAACTGCGCGCCGTTCGCCTCCGCGAAGAGGCGGACGGCCTCGGACTCCTCCCGATCGCTGTAGCCGTCGGGCAGCGCCAGGAGGCGAGCGACATCGAGCGAGCGCACCATGCCTCTCATTCTGACGACACGCCCCGTCCCCAGCACTCCCCTAGGCTGAATCCGACCCAGGAGGATGCCGTGCCCCGACCCCGTGTCGTCATCGCCGGAGCGAGTGGTTTCGTCGGCCGAGCCCTGGCATCCGCCTTCCGCGACGACGGCTACGACGTCGACACGATCGGCCGCACGGGCACCGCGACCTGGGGCGACCAGCCGGCGATCGACCGTCTCGTCGACGGCGCCGACGTGCTCGTCAACCTCGCGGGGAAGATCGTGTCGTGCCGGTACACCGACGCCGCGCGCGACGAGATCCTCCGGTCACGGGTGGAGACGACGAGAGCGCTCCATCGCGCGGTCCGCGCGGCCTCTCGCGCGCCCCGCGTGTGGTTCAACGCCTCCACGGCGACGATCTACCGGCACGAGACCGCGCGCGGGAACGACGAGCGCGACGGCGTCATCGGCGATGGCTTCTCGGTCGACGTGGCGACCTCGTGGGAGCGCGCGTTCTTCGACGGAGACCTCCCCGGCACCCGCCGCGTCGCCCTGCGCATGGCGATCGTGCTCGGCGACGGACCGGCCACGCGCATGCTCTTCGCCCTCGGGCGCCTCGGGCTCGGCGGACCGCAGATCGACAGCTGGTGGTTCCCGCATCGCCGCTACCGCGGGATCGGCGCGCATCCCACCGGGGCGGTGTGGTCGGGCTGGCACCGGACGTCGGGTCGCCAGCGCTTCAGCTGGATCCACATCGACGACGTCGTGGCATCCGTTCTCTTCCTCCGCGATCGCGACGATCTCGAGGGGCCCGTCAACCTGTCGGCGCCCGGCGTCAGCGACAACCGCACGCTCATGAGAGAGGTCCGACGCGTCGCGCGGCGACGGATCGGCCCGCCCGCGTTCCGGTGGATGCTCGACCCCGCCATGGCGTTGCTGCGCAACGAACCCGAGCTGGTGCTCAAGAGCCGGTGGGCGGTCCCGCGCGTGCTCAGCGAGGCCGGCTTCCGCTTCCGGCATCCCGAGCTTGGTCCGGCTCTGGATGCCGTGGCCTCGGTGCACCGTCCCCGCGCGCGCGACCTCTTCTCGGCGTGACGCCACCCCATGACGAACCGCCCGCTCGGAGGAACCGAGCGGGCGGAACCGACGACGGGTCGGTCAGGCGTTTCGACGGATGAAGCGCATCAGAGCGGCGATCACACCCACGATGAGGATGACGATTCCGACCCAGAGCAGGAACTTCACCGCCTCGACGAAGATGCCGAGGAACAGCAGGACGAGTCCGACGATGACGAGGATGATGGCGAGAGCTGGCATGCCTCCACTCTGGCCCGCTCTCCCGCCGCGAAGACCGGCCTTGACACGGGACCCGTCGGGCGCATCTGTCAAGGCCGAGCGCCCCCGCGCGGCGCGGTCTAGCGTCGAGGACACCACGACGGCGGGAGACCCCACAATGAGCGAACGCGACACCACGGGCCGCGGAACCGGACCCGATGAAGGCGAGTACACCGACGTGCAGCTCCCCGACGGCGACATCGACCACGGCAGCGCCGATCAGCCGGGCGAGTACGTCGACCGGGAGAACGCCGACGGCACCGAGTCGCGGCCCCGTGCCGACGAGGCCGGAGCGTACACCGACGTGCAGCTGCCGTCGGGGAAAGAGGACCGCGAGGATCCCACGGACCCCGGCGAGTACACCGACCGCGATCGCTGAGAGGTTCAGCGATCGAGAGTCGACTGCGGGTCGACGCGGTACGCGTCCCGGTACGCCTGCGCGAACCGCGAGGTCGCCGCGAATCCCCAGCGGGCCGCCACCTGGGCGACCGAGGTGACCGCCGGGTCCGCCGCGACGAGATCGGCGTGGGCCGCGCTCACGCGCGCGGCCGCGAGATAGGCCTCAGGTGTGAGGGCCAGGTGGCCGTTCGCGGCGAAAGCGCGCCGCAACCCCTCGCTCGACGTCCCGACCGCACGCGCGGCATCGTCGATCGTGATGGGCAGGGACGCGTGGTCGTCGAACCACGCGGTCGCGGAGGCGTAGATCGAGGCCTGCTCGAGGGCGGAGGCACGCCGTTCCCGAGGATCGCCCACGAGGGCGAAGCTCTCGAGGGTCGCGGCGGCGAGCGAGCGGTACACCTGAGCGCGTACGAGGGGTTCCGCCATGAGGGGCGTCTGGGCCAGCGACCAGCGCAGCGTCGCGAGCCAGTACTCGCGCATCCGTCGCGAGACGGGAGCCGTTCCGTCGAACCGGACGGTGAGGGCCTCGTCGCCGTAGATCGTGCGCGCCGTGTCGGTGAGTCGGGCGGCGTCGAAGGCGGCGAGCTGCAGCCGCGTCGAGTGCGGGCGGCCGATCAGCTCCTGACCGGGCTGCACGAGTCCCGGTTCGACGCTGTACTCCCCGGCATCCGATCCGATGCTCCAGGCGTACCCCGGCGTGGAGGTGGCCACGAAGAACCGATCCGCCTCGTAGACGACCTCGGCGCGGCAGTCCCAGTCGAGATGGCGCAGAGAGAAGGCGCCGTCTCCGACCGCGCGCTCCGCGAACGAGGCGTCGTCGGCCTGCACGTCGACGTGTCCGTACTGCGCCTGGAGCCAGGCCAGCGTGTCGGCGACGTCGTCGGTGCGGACGCGGGTATCGAAGAAGTCGTTCATAGCTGGCCACAGCCATCGTAGTTAACCTCGCGGTCTCGGATCGCCGTCGTCACCGCGCATTTTGTTCACCCTCTCTCGGAAAGCGATCATGAGCAGCAGCCCCCGCATCCGCCCCATCACCCCCGACGACGCCGGAGAGGTGCTCACCATCCAGCGTGCCGCCTTCGCGAGCGAGGCCCTCATCTACGGCGACCCCGACATGCCGCCGCTCACGCAGACGCTGGAGGAGTTGCGCGCCGAACTGGTCGAGAACCTCGGCTGCGTGGCGGTGGCGGACCACCGTATCGTCGGCGCGGTGCGCGCGCGCCGCGATGGGGACCTGTTGCTCATCGGGCGCCTCGCCATCGCACCCGACCAACAGGGCGAGGGACTCGGGACTCTTCTTCTCGGCGCGGTCGAGGAGCGCGGTCGCGAGGCGGGGGCGACCGAGGCCGAGCTCTTCACGGGCGGTCTCAGCGAGGCCAACCAGCGTCTCTACGAGCGCGAGGGGTACCACCGTTCCGAGGAGACGGCCGACGGCGAGATCTTCTACCGCAAGTCGCTCGTCTGACACGTCGGGCGGTGTCACGAGAACAGGGGATGCCACGAAGACAGGGGGATCCGGCCCGGATTGCCCTGTTCTCGCCGCATCCCCTGTTCTCGTTGCACGCAGGATGCCGAAGGGCCGCCGCCCGCACCCGGACGACGGCCCTTCACGGCACGGCGTTTACGGCGTCGGCATGCCGCCGTTGACGTTGAGCGTCTCACCGATCACGTAGCTCGACTCGCCCGAGGCGAGGTACACGTAGGCGGGCGCCAGCTCGGCGGGCTGACCCATGCGTCCGAGAGGAGTCTCCTCGCCGAACTCGTCGACCTTCTCGTTCGGCTGCCCGTCGGTGACCTGCAGCGGCGTCCAGATGGGGCCGGGGGCGACCGCGTTCACGCGGATGCCCTTCGGAGCGAGCTGCTGACCGAGCGCTTTCGTGAAGGTGTTGATCGTCGCCTTCGTCGAGGCGTAGTCCACGAGGATCGGTGCCGGGGAGTACGCCTGGATCGACGTGGTGTTGATGATCGTCGAGCCGGGCTGCAGGTGCGGCACCGCCTCCTTGCAGATCCAGAACATCGCGTAGACATTGGTCTTGAACGTGTCGTCGAACTGCTGGTCGGTCAGGGTCGTGACGTCTTCGTTGAAGATCTGCTTGCCGCCGTTGTTGA
>JAAIGF010001577.1_pt1 | contig 17060 bp, 17 predicted proteins | sample 6487441 | NCBI WGS metagenome assembly JAAIGF01 (sample SAMN13974129, study PRJNA590717) | phyllosphere metagenome | biome: pepper field; feature: multiple bacterial spot infested pepper fields; material: pepper leaves; isolation source: leaves from pepper fields | host: Capsicum annuum ... | reverse complement strand
TAGCATCAGCTGTAAAGCGGTCTTTGCTGAAACCGTGACAAAAAAGCAGGATCTGCAGCAGGCTGCCTGCAGCAGCAAAACGTTTCGCCATTAGATGTTGAATTGTTACGCTTTTTTAAGGCTTATTTATTCACAAAAGTGAGGAAAAGCGCTTGTTGTTTTCTTCTGCTCAGTGCTAACGTCAGCACTCCTTTCCTTATCGAGTTCATTGCATGAAAAATCTGATTGCAGAACTCCTGCTCAGGCTGGCGGAGAAAGAAGAGGCGTCCAAAGAGCTGGTGGTACAGATCGAGGCGCTGGAGATAGTACTGACTGCCATGCTGCGCCAGCTGGATGCGGAACAGCACCATCAAATCGCCAGCGCGATTAAAAACGCGATGCCGCCCGCCGCGCCGGTTGCTGAGAGCGCTGATGCGGTGCTGCTGCGAAATTACATCGAAAAATTACTCAAATACCCTCGCCAGTAAGCGCGCGTAAGCGATTTGCCGCTGTTTTACTGATTTTCGTGCCAGACTGATAAAGCCCCCCTACACGGAGATCCCGGCAATGAAAAATTCGTTACTGATTCTGGCTGGCGCTGCGCTGCTGTTTACCGTCGGCAGCGCCGGCGCTGCAGAAAAAACGCCGCAGCAGGAGAAGATGGCGCGCTGTAATCAGCTCGCCGCCACGCAAAATCTGAAAGGCGATGAGCGCAAAACGTTTATGAGCGACTGCCTGAAAAAAGAGAGCAAGCTCGGCAATATGACGCCGCAGCAGCTGAAAATGAAAAGCTGCAACAGTGCAGCCGGGGAAAAAGATCTCTCGGGCGATGCGCGCAAAACCTTTATGAGCACCTGCCTGAAAAAAAGCGCCTGATGATAAAAGCGGCATCTGATTAATGACTTAGCTGCCGCTTGCTTTATTTTTCCTGCCAGTTTCCCACGCTTTGCCACACTTACTCTTTGCAGGGGTTTGTCATCCCGCATCCGAAAATAATAAAGGAGCAAGGTGTGAGCTATCAATCTATCACAGAGCTTAACGCGCTGGCGCAGCAGCAGCCCGTGCCGTTCAGCGTGGGCGAGACCGACATTATTTTGATCCGCGATGGCGATCAGGTGCAGGCGTTTCAGGCCAAATGCCCGCACGCCGGCGCGCCGCTGGCGGAAGGGGCCGTCTGTGACGGCAAACTGATCTGCCCGTGGCACAAAGCGGTATTTCAGCTGCAGGATGGCAAAATGTGTGAACCGCTGGCGCTGGCCAACCTGACGCGTTATCCGGTGCGGATCGAGCAGGGCAAGGTGCTGGTCAGTGAACAGCCGCTTTCTGAGGCATCCGCACCCGCTGCGGCAGATAGCGCGCCAGTCTATGTCATTCTCGGCAGCGGAGCGGCGGGCGCCGCGGCAATCTGGACGCTGCGCGATGAGGGATTCAGCGGACAGATTATTCGTATCGAGCGGGAGGCCGCGGCCCCGTATGACCGTACCGCGCTCAGCAAGTTTGTGCCGTCGGGCAAAATGGCTATTGAGGATGTCCCTGCGCTGCTGGAGCAGGATGTGCTGGGGCCGGTCGAACTGCTGCAGGATGAGGTGGTGCAGCTGCAGGCGCGTGCAAAGACGCTAACGCTGAAAAGCGGAGAGCAGGTGAGGTTTGACCGGCTGCTGGTGGCGACCGGCGGCGTACCGCAGGCGCCGGATATTCCCGGCCGGGATCTGGCCGGCGTTCACCTGCTGCGTTCGCGCGATCAGGCTGAGGCGCTGCTGAACGATGTCGATGAAACGCAGGAGCTGGTGATTGTCGGCAACAGTTTTATCGGTATGGAAGTTGCCGGAGCGCTGCGCAGTCGTGACGTCAAGGTCACCGTGGTTGCCCGCCAGCGTCTGCCGTTTGTAAAACAGTTTGGCAAAGAGATAGCGGAGCATTTTTATGCGCTGCACCGCAGCAACGGCGTTATCTTTGAGCAGGGTGAGCCGGAGGCGCTGGAGGGAGAGCGTGAAGTCACTGCGGTACGCCTGAAAGGAGGCAAAACGCTGCCCGCGCGGCGGGTGCTGCTCGGCACCGGCGTCAGACCTGCAACCGGGTTTGTGCATGACTTAACGCTGCAGGAGGATGGCAGCCTCCTGACCGATCGCCAGCTGCGGGTTACGGATAGCGTCTGGGTCGCCGGCGATATCGCCACCTATCCCACCGCTGATGGCGAACAGCGCATTGAGCACTATCGCGTGGCTCACCAGCAGGGGCGCATTGCCGCGCTGAATATGCTGGATAAGCAGATTGAGTACGACCGCGTACCTTTTTTCTGGACGGCGCACTACGGCACCCGTTACGAATATCTCGGGCATGCCGAAGAGTGGGATGAATATCGTCTGCTGGGTTCGCTGGATGACCAGACGTTTATTGCGTTCTACTGCCAGCAGGGGAGAATTGCAGCGGTCTGCTCGGCCGGATTGTACACGCTTACCGCCGCGCTAATCGAACAGATGCAGCAGCCGCTGACGCTGGCGCAGGGCGTGGCGCTCTATGAGCAGTACACCGCGTAACTGCCCGGCTTAATTCCGGTCCTCAGTTCAGGAAAGAGGACCGGATCGCCGGCAGAAGAGGGCTGCGATTACGCTTTGCTCAGCGCCTCTGACTTCGCCATGCAGCGCTGCATGGCGTTCATCACCGCCGCGCGAAAACCATTCTCTTCCAGCGCTTTTACCGCCTCAATCGTCGTGCCGCCGGGCGAGCAGACCTGATCTTTTAGCTCAGCAGGATGTGTGCCCGTCTCGATGACCATCTGCGCAGCACCTTTCACCGCCTGCGCGGCAAACTCATACGCCTGCGCACGCGGCATGCCGCCCAGCACGGCAGCATCGGCCATCGCTTCAATAAACATAAATACATATGCCGGAGCAGAGCCGCTGACGCCCACAACCGCGTGGATCAGATACTCTTTGACCACGGCGGCTTTACCGAAACTTTCAAAAATAGTGACGATATCGTCCACTTCCTGCGGCTCCACCAGCACGTTAGGTGTCACCGAGGTCATGCCCTCATTGACCAGCGCTGGCGTATTGGGCATCACCCGCACAATTTTGCGATCGTGACCCAGCACGCCGGCCAGCGAATCCAGCGTCACGCCTGCGGCAATCGAGACCACCAGCGCATCCTTCTTCATCACGCCCGCCAGATCGCTGAGCACTTTCAGAATCACATCAGGTTTGACCGCGCCAAACAGGATATCCGCCTCGCGCGCCAGTGCTTCTGCGCTCTCCGCCGCGCTGATCCCGTACTGCTGCGCCATCTGCTGGTTGGTTTCCGCTTTGCGGTCCCATACCAGAATATTGGTCGGGGCGATAAGCCCGCTGTTGACCAGGCCGCTGATAATCGCCCGGGCCATATTGCCGCAGCCGATAAAGCCGATTTTTTTCTCCAGCATCGCTCTCTCCTTAATCGTATTGATTTCGCTGCGGGTTAGCTTACGTCAGCGCTCGTGAATAACAAGTGCCGGCAAAATATCGATTGCCTTTCCTGACCAGCGCGGCAAGATCGCGCCTGTTATTCATTACAGGGAAACCATTATGTCAATCTGGGTCGATGCTGACGCCTGTCCGGTGGTCATTAAAGAGGTACTTTACCGCGCTGCCGAACGGACAAAAGTGACGGTGACCTTTGTCGCTAACCAGCCGCTGCGCGTGCCGCCTTCACCCTTTCTGAAGACGCTGCAGGTCGCGGCCGGTTTTGACGTGGCGGACAATGAAATTGTGAAGCGCGTGCAGCCCGGCGAGCTGGTGATCACCGGCGACATTCCGCTGGCGGCGGAAGTGCTGGAAAAAGGGGCTGCCGCGCTGAATCCGCGCGGCGAGCGTTACTCGCCTGATACCATCCGGCAGCGCCTGACCATGCGCGATTTTATGGAAACGATGCGCGCCAGCGGCATTCAGAGCGGCGGCCCGGCGGCGCTGAGCCCGCGTGACCGCCAGCTGTTTGCCAACGAACTCGACAAGTGGCTGCGTCAGCGCTGATCAGACAAAGCTGTCATCATCATCAAAGCCGCCGTTGTCAAAATCATTCAGATCGCTGTTGTCGGCAAAGCTGTTGTCATTCCAGCTGCTGTTGTCACTGAGAAACGCATTGCTGCTGTCGTTGCCGTTGAACGTATCCAGGTTCTCATCCACCTGCGGCAGCGCCGGTTCGTTGATAATATTCACGATCTCTTCCGGCTGCGAGTGATGAAACAGGCTGGTGAGCATATCCGCCATCACCACGCCACCTGCCACGCCCACGGCCGTCTGCAGCGCGCCGCCGAGAAAGCCCGTGCCGCGGGCCGGTGCGGCTGGCTGCTGCGCATACTGCGGGGGCGGGCTGTTCCAGCCAGGCTGCTGCTGCTGCGGTTGCTGCTGACGCGAACCGCCGCCAAATAAACCGGAAAGAAAGCCGCCGCTCTGCTGCGGAGCCTGCTGCTGTGCCTGGTTATTTTCCAGCTCGGTGATGCGGGCATTCAGCTTTTTCAGCGCAGCTTCCTGAATCAGAATCGCCTGAGCCATGTAGTAGGGCGCGTCGGGCTGGTTCTGCAGATGCTGACGGATAAGCTGTTCCGCGCCCGCATCGCGCGGGCCACTCTGCTCACCGGCCTGTTTTAACCGGCTAAAGAGATTTTCAATGAGTTGCTGTTCCTGATTTTGCATGGTGAACCTCCGTTGGCGTTAAGGCTATCTATATGCGGGCAGGGGGCGCGAAAGTAAATCACTGACGTGGTAAGCAAATGTTGCCCGCTTACACCGCCCGGGTAATGCACAAAATGCGCATGGTTTTTCGCTGTAAATTCAGTGAGCTAATTATAGCAGCCGCCAGAGTGCGCGTATTTTGTGCTTCGAAACTGGCTGCTGAAATAAAATCCGGATATTATGCGACGCATTATTGACCTGATCGCCTGCCGGCGCGGCAGAGCACGGCGGAGAATAAGCCCGGATGTCATTACCCATCTATCTTATCGGCGCACGCGGATGCGGCAAAACCACTATCGGCCAGGTGCTGGCGCGCATGCTGAATTACACCTTCTGCGATACCGACCACTACCTGCAGCAGGCCGCGCAGCGCAGCGTGGCTGAAATTGTTGCCAGTGAAGGCTGGGAGAGCTTCCGCGCGCGCGAAACCGAGGCGCTGCGCGCCGTCACCACGCCAGCAGCGGTGATAGCCACCGGCGGCGGGATGGTGCTGGCTGAAGTGAACCGCCGCTTTATGCGCGAGCGGGGGCATGTGATCTGGCTCAGCGCACCGGCGGAAGCGCTGGCGAACCGGCTGCAGCAGCAGCCTGAAACCGCGCAGCGGCCCACGCTTACCGGCCAGCCAATTGCCGAGGAGATGGATGAGATCCTGCGCCTGCGCGCGCCGCTCTATCAGCAGGCGGCCCACTATCAGGTTGATGCCATGCAGCCGCCAGAGCAGGTTGCAGAACAGATAATACGTTCGCTCGCGCTGGCCCGCGCCAGCTGATTTTTATCAGAAAACTCCCGCTTTACTGGCATCAATGCATGCTGGTCTATACTCAGTAACAGGCAGCGGATCGCCACTGCCGTGTGGAACACTGATAAGAGAGGGAAAACGATGCCATCCAGACCACCCTATCCGCGTGAAGCCCGTGTTGTGGCCGTCGAAAAAGGGCCCGAAGGTAAAAAAGTTACCTGGTATGAACTGCGTGCCGATCATCCTAAAGAGAACTCCCTGATCAGCGAGCATGAATCTGAGCAGGAAGCGCAGGATGCGAAAGATCGCTACGAAGATGTGGAAAAAGAATAAGCCGCACTGGCAGGGACGCCAGTGAATTCTCCGCACTCTCCTGAATTTTCCTGCCGCTGCGCCAGCAGCGATTTATTTGCGTGACACCCTGAGGGCTTCCCTTGTAATCTGCTGATAACCTTCATGTGCTGCGAGGAAAAAGCATGCTCAATGTCAGTGATTATTTCGACGGAAAAGTGAAATCGATCGGGTTCGACAGCGTGACCATCGGCCGCGCCAGCGTAGGCGTTATGGCTGAAGGCGAGTACACCTTTGGCACCGGCCAGCCGGAAGAGATGACGGTGGTGAGCGGCGCACTGAAAGTGCTGCTGCCGGGTGAGGCGGAGTGGAAGTGGTATGAGGCGGGCAGCACATTTAATGTCCCTGGCCACAGTGAGTTTCATCTGCAGGTAGCTGAGCCTACCTCCTATCTCTGCCGCTACCTGTAAACGGCGCAAGAGAGACAGAGCTGCAACCTTCAGGCTGCAGCTTTTTTTATGCCTGATTAGCGTGGTGCTTCGCCGCCGAGTGCGTCGGTCAGGCTGGCTATCAGCGCAGCGAGTTCGCCGGTCATCAGCGTAAAGTCAGCGTCAAAGCGCAGAGCGAAATCCTCGCGATCGATATCATCATTCTGTTCACGCAGCGTATCGCTGAATTTCAGGCGCTTTACTGAACCATCATCAGCAATCACAAACTGAATTCGCTCCTGCCAGTCGAGCGCCAGTCTGGTCACCACTTTGCCCGCTTCAATGTGGTTGGCGATCTCATCGGAGATCAGATCCTGCTTCTTGCAGCGGATCACGCCGCCATCTTCCAGCAGCGCTTTCAGCTCCGCCTCATCCATCAGGGCGTAGCCTGCGGGCAGGTCGCCGCCGCGCACCCACTCCGTCAGCGTCAGCTCAATCGGCTTCTCCATAGTCAGCGGCACGACCGGCAGCGAGCCGAGACTTTTGCGCAGCAGCGCCAGCGTATCTTCCGCTTTTTTGGCGCTGGCGCAGTCAACAGCGATCAGGTTATTGACCGTATCGATCCACAGAAAGGTCTGACTGAAACGGCTGAAAGCACGTGGCAGCAGGCTGTGCAGCACTTCATCTTTCAGCGAATCTTTTTCGGTTTTCTTCAGCTTGCGGCTCTGTTCCGCCTCCAGCTTCTCAATTTTGGCATCCAGCGCCTGCTTCACGACCGGTGAAGGCAGAATTTTCTGCTCGGTACGGGCGCAGATCACTATCTGTCCGTTGACCTCATGGGCCAGCGCTTCCCCGCGGTTACCCATCGGCGATACCCAGCCGGTCTGGGCCATATCCTGACTTCCGCACGGTGAGAACGTAAATGCATCAAGCTGTTTTTCCAGATCGTCTGCGGACAGCGGAAGGTCACGATTCAGACGATAAACCATCATATTTTTAAACCACAACATCGGGATTCCTTACCGTGGGTGCGATCGGGCGCACAAGTCTCAAACAGGGAGCGCGCATGATAGCGAAACCTGCGCCGGGTTTCATTGCCTTTCCCGAATCGCCCCTCTACTGTATCTCCACCCCATGTGAATAATGAGGAATAACCCGTGCGTATCGGTATCGATTTAGGCGGCACCAAGACAGAGGTTATTGCTTTATCGGATGACGGCACGCAGCTGTTCCGTCATCGCGTGAATACCCCGCGCAACGACTACGCTGCTACGGTCGGCGTGATGGCGGATCTGGTTCGTCTGGCCGAAGCGCAGACCGGAGAGCGGGGCAGCGTCGGGGTCGGTATTCCCGGCTCGATTTCGCCCTATGCGCAGCGGGTTAAAAATGCCAACTCCACCTGGCTGAACGGACAGCCGCTGGATAAAGATCTGGCGCAGGCGCTGAGCCGGGAGGTGCGTATTGCCAATGATGCAAACTGTCTGGCGGTCTCTGAAGCCACCGACGGCGCCGGCGCCGGTCAGCCGCTGGTGTTTGCGGTGATCATCGGCACCGGATCCGGCGCGGGGATCGCCATGAACGGCGTGTCGCGTATCGGGCTCAATGGCAACGCCGGCGAGTGGGGGCACAATCCGCTGCCGTGGATGGATGCCGATGAGCAGCGCTTTCAGCAGGAGGTGCCGTGCTACTGCGGCTTACGGGGATGTATTGAAACCTTTGTCTCCGGAACCGGTTTTGCCACTGATTACCAGCGATTAAGCGGGCAGGCGCTCAGCGGTGCGGAGATTATGCAGCTGATTGCGCAGCAGGATCCGCTGGCGGAGCAGGCGATGAACCGCTACGAACAGCGGCTGGCGAAAGCGCTGGCGCAGGTGGTGAATCTGCTCGATCCCGACGTAATTGTGCTGGGCGGCGGAATGAGCAATGTGGACCGTCTGTACCAGACGCTGCCCGGCCTGATGCAACCCTGGGTGTTTGGCCGCGAGTGTGAAACGCCGGTGCGTAAAGCGCTGCACGGTGATTCCAGCGGCGTTCGCGGCGCAGCGTGGCTCTGGCCGCTGGAGGGACAGGCGACGTTATGACTTACGCGGTGCAAAGCCAAACCACGCTGGCTGGGTGCGATCGGGCGGCGGCGGTAGCGCGGCGGACTGGCCAACCAGCTGCCAGGCGCGCAGGCACAGCGCCTCATCTCCCTGCGTCTGGGTAACGGCAAAGCGCCCGCTGGCCTGCCACTCCAGCCGCAGCCAGCACTGCTGTCCGGCGTAGTGCGCCGCATCGCGAAACTGCTGGTTAAGCTGATGCTGAACGCTGCGCGTCCAGTGGCAGGAGGCGCTTTCCGGTGCCACGTCCGGCTCGCACAGGTTGCTTAAGGCGGCTGGCGGCGTGGCAGGCGGACGGGCGCAGCCAGTCAGCGTCAGCGCTGCCAGCAGCAGACCGGCTGCGGCGGCGATCAAATTTATTCTCATAACAGAACCTGAAAAACGGGAGCCAGCCGCTGAGTCTACCGCGCGCCGGGCGGAAAGCTATGGCATTCCTCTGACTCTCTGCAGAACCAGAATCAGTCGCAGGTTACTCCCCCGGCAGCTGCAGCTTGCTGTATCCCAGACCATTCATTTTCCGCACCCGGATCTGAACCGGGATACGCTCTTTCATCGCCTCAACGTGGCTGATCACGCCGATGGTTTTCCCGCTGGCGTTAAGCGCATCCAGCGCGTCGAGTGCGGTATCGAGCGTCTCAGCATCCAGCGTGCCAAACCCTTCATCAAGGAACAGAGATTCGATGCGGGTTTTGTGGCTGACCAGATCGGAGAGCGCCAGCGCCAGCGCCAGACTCACCAGAAAACTCTCACCGCCCGAAAGCGTCCGGGTATCGCGGGTTGCGTCCGCCTGCCAGGTATCCACCACCTCAAGCTCCAGCTCATCGCTGAGGCGTCGCTGCAGCAGATAGCGACCATGCAGGCGATCGAGCTGACGATTCGCCAGCCAGACCAGATGATCCAGCGTTAACCCCTGCGCAAACCGGCGGAACTTGTCACCTTTGGCTGAACCGATCAGATCGTTGAGGCGGCTCAGCTGCACCAGCTCAGCTTCATCGGCGGCGATTTCTGCCAGCAGCGCCTGCTGCTGCTGACGCAGGTGTGCATCACTCTGCAGCTGCTGCTGCGCTTCTCCCTGCTGGCGCGCGTTATCACGCAGCGCCAGGCGTAATGTCTCCAGCTGCTGGCTGAAAGCGGCAGCCTGTTCATCATTGAAGCCAGCGGGACGCTGCTGCTGATGCTGCGCCAGCCGCTGCTCCAGCTGTTCATAAAGAGCAATCTGCTGCAAACGCTGCTGCTCCAGCTGCTGCAGACGGGCGCGCAGCGGCAGCAGCACCTCTTCCGGCAGCAGCGCCGCGTGCAGTGCTGCTTCATCAGCAAATTCGCTCTGCCGCAGCGCCTGGCTGAACTGCTGTTGCGCCTGCTGCAGGCGCTCCGTCAGGGCGGCCTGCTGGCTGTACGTCTGCGCCAGCTGACCCTGCAGGCTGTGCAGTCCGCTTTGCGCCTGCTGCCACTGCTGCAGCGCCCCTGCCAGCGCCTGTTCCAGCTGCTGCAGTAGCGTGTGCTGCTGCCGGCGCGCCTCCGTTACGCTGCGCGTGCCAAACAGCTGGCTGCGCTGCTGCTGCAGATCCTGCTGCTGCTGCTGCATCAGCGTCAGAGCGTGCTGCAGGCTCTCCTGCTGCTGCTGTTCACGCTGCAGCGTCTGCTGCAGGCTATGCTGCTCGCTCCCCGCTCTGGCGATCTGCGGCTGCAGAGAAGTCAGTAACTGCTCACTCTCTTGCCAACGCTGCCAGCGCTGCTGCTGTGCGGCAAACCAGCTGGCGCGTCCGGCGGGTTCCGGCAGGCGAAGCTGATGGGCCGCGAGCTGCTCCGTCAGCCGCGCCGCAGCGTGCTGCAGCGCCTGCTGTTCATCTCTGAAACGCTGCTCCAGATCGGCCAGCTGCTGCTGTGCGCTCTCCCGCTGCTGCTGTGCAAGCTGCTGCTCCTGCAGATGCTGCTGCCAACGCTGCTGCTGCTGCTGATGGGCATCTTTAGCCTGCTGCAGCACTGCTGCCGCCTCTTCACGCGCCTGCAGCTGCTGTTGCTCCGTCAGCTCCTGCGCCTCCAGCTGCTGCTGCCAGGCAGTGAACTCTGCATGCTGCGCCGGCGTAAAGTGCAGCCCCAGCGGGGTGCACAGCGCCTGCCACCTGGTATCGATGGTGGCCAGCTGGCGATCCAGTTCAGCCAGCTCCTCTTCCAGCGCCTGCTGCTGCTGCAGAGAGAGTTTCTGCTGTTCGCCCTGTGCCGTGCCCGCCTCTTTCAGCTGCGCCACTGCCGTCTCCAGCGCGGTAAGCCGCTGCTGATTCTCATCCGGCCGGAGCTGCTGATAGTCCGCTACCGCCGGGTGCTGACAGGAACCACACAGCGGGCAGGGGGCGTCAGGCTGTAGTCTGGCGCGCTCATCAGAGAGCCGGGCAATGGTCCGTTCCAGTTCGCACAGGCGACGCAGATCGAGCAGCGCCTGATGCTCGCGCTTCCAGCTGTCGCGCAGTTTCTGCAGTGTCTCTTCACCTTGCAGGTAACTCTGCTGCAGCTGCGTCAGCCGGGCAGCCCGCTGTACGCGCTGCGGTTGCAGCGATTGCCACTGCGCGGCCAGCAGCGTCAGCTGCTGACGCGGGGCGCGCTGCTGCTGATAGCGCGCAAGAGCATTGCGCAGATCGGCGCTGCGCTGCTGATTTTCCAGAGAGGTCAGCGCCTGCTCAGCCTGTTCGCGCTGCTGGCGGCTCTCCGTCTCCGCCTGCGCTAATGGCTTAGCCGCCTGTTCACGCGCTGCCAGCGTCTGCTGTAGCTGCGCCAGCTGCTGCTGCTGCCGCTGCTGCTGTCCGGCAAGCTGCGTCGCCGCCTGTTCACGCTCCTCAAGGTGTCCGATATCAGCCTGCCAGCGCGCCAGCTCCGGCCCCCAGCCGGCGGTAGCCGCTTCGCGCGTGCGCCACGCCTGCTGTTCAGCCAGCTGTAGCTGTAAGCGTTCACTCACCTGTTGCTGCTGCTGCAGCGCCTGTTCGCTGCGGGCGACCGCCTGCTGCTGCTGCGTCAGCTGCTGCTGCTGTTCACTCAACTGCTGCGCGGTGCGCGCTATCTGCTGATCGAGCGGCAGCACCTGCTCAGTCAGCAGCGTTTCGAGCTGCTGTCCGGCTTCCACCGCCTCATCGCGCTTCTGCAGCGCCTGCTGATAATCGCGTTCCGCCTGCTGCAGCGTGGTTTCAGCCTGCTGCTGCTGCGCCTGTAGCTGCCGGACCAGCTGCTGCTGTGCATCACTGTCCTGCTGCAGCTGTTCACGCAGCTGCAGTCCGGCGCGCAGCTTCTCTGCCGGCTCGGCGCGCGCCAGCTGCTGGCGCTCTGCGGACGCCTGCTGCCACGCCTGCTCCGCTGCCTGGCGCGCCGCGTCAGCGTCCTGCTGCTCCTGCGTCAGCTGCTGTGCCTGCGCCAGCCACTGCTGCTGCGTCTGCGCCTGCGTAAGCTGTGCATTCAGCGCGCGCTCCTCCGCGCTTAAGGTCTCCAGGTGCTGTGTGAGCGACGCCCGCTGCGCCTCATCCAGCAGCGCGATGCCGCCGGCACGGGCGCGCAGCGTCTCAAGCGCGCCGCGCGCCGCGCGCCAGCGTTCAAAGATATGGATGGAGATATCGCCATAAATTTCGGTACCGGTCAGCTCCTCCAGCAGTTCGGCACGCTCGCCGGGCCGGGCGTTGAGAAACGCGGCAAACTGACCCTGTGACAGCATCATTGAGCGGGTGAAGCGGGCAAAATCGAGCCCGGAGAGCGACTCTATGGCTTTCAGCTTATCGCCGACTTTATCCGCCACGATCTGATTATCAGCGACCCGCGCCAGCTCCACGCGCGGCGCCTGCAGCTTGCCGTCAGCCTGACCGCGCGCCCGGTTCTGGCTCCAGAAGGCGCGCCAGGCTTCACCTTTGATTTCAAACTCGACTTCAGCCAGACACTCGGCGGTGTCGCGCGTCATCAGCTGATTCTCACTCTGCGACAGCCCGCCAAGGCGCGGCGTCTGGTGATAGAGCGCCAGGCAGATCGCATCCAGCAGCGTGGTTTTGCCGGCGCCGGTAGCGCCCGTGATGGCAAACAGACCGTTGCTGGCGAACGGCTCCTGGCGGAAGTCGATCAGCCATTCACCGCGCAGCGCGTTGAGATTTTTAAAACGTAGCGTCAGAATTTTCATGCGGATGGATCCTCCAGGGCGGCCAGCGCGCTGCGAAACAGGCGGGTCAGTCCGTCACTCTGCTGCGCGTCCAGCTCTGACTCCTGTGCCAGGCGACGGGCAAAAACCTCTTCGACTTTCAGTTCGCTCAGCGTCTCATTTGTCAGCCGTTCCAGGCTGCGCTGACGCAGCGCGCGGCTGCGGCGCACCAGCAGCACCTCTACCGGCAGCGTGGCCGTGAGCTGTTCAATACGCCGCTGCAGATCGGTGAGGTACTCCTGCGTGGTGATCTCGATATCCAGCCATACCGGCAGCGATCCCTCATAGCGGGCAAACTGTGCCAGCTGCGCCTCAATCTCGGCCATCGAACCTTTTAGCATCTGCATCGGCTGAAAGGCGGGTATGGTCAGCGCGGTTACGCTCTCCAGCGTGCGGCCAAAATCGAGTAGCCAGACGCTTTTATCACGTCCGCTCTCATCAAAACTGAGCGGGATCGGTGAGCCGCTGTAGCGAATATGTTCCGTGCCGGCAATCCGCTGCGCACGGTGAATATGGCCGAGTGCAATGTAGTCTGCGGGCGGAAACGCCTGCGCCGGAAACGCATCCAGCGTGCCGATATAGATATCGCGTACCGCGTCGCTTTTGGTCACGCCCACGGTAGTGAGGTGGCCGGTGGCGACGATTGGCAGCGGCTCATCCAGCCGTTCTCTTTCTGCCACGGCGGCGCTATAGCAGTGCTGGTAATGCTGCTCGATCGCCTGCAGCAGCGATAACTGCTTGTCGCGACCGGACTGACCGGCCCGACTGCGCAGAATATCGCGCGGGCGCAGATAGGGGATGGCGCACAGCAGCGCGCCCGGCGATCCGTCGCGCTGCGTCAGCGTCAGCACCTGCTGTTCACCGCCGGGGGTAGCGCTGGTGATCACCCGGGTGTTAAGGCAGGCCAGCAGTTCGCGCGACTCATTCAGCGTGGCGACTGAATCGTGATTGCCCGCCAGCACAACCAGCTGACAGCCGCTGGGCTGCAGCGCGACCACAAACCGGTTAAACATTTCACGGGCGTAACTGGGGGGCGAACCGGTATCAAACAGATCGCCTGCCACGATCAGTGCATCAACCTGATGCTCAGCAATTTGCCGGAGCAGCCAGTCAAGAAAAGCCTGGTGTTCGGCGGCGCGACTCTTGCTGTAAAAAAACTGACCGAGGTGCCAGTCTGCGGTATGAATAATGCGCATGGGGTGTCCTGCCTGAAAGCTGGCGGCCAGTATAACGGCTTCGGGCACAAAGGAAAAAAGACGTTTTTGCCGGTGCGAGGGTGGTTTTTATCTCTTGCTTACCGGCCGGGTTTTTCATAAAAGTGTCATAAAACTGACGCATAATGACGCCGCATATCCTAGTGACATCCCGTCACACTCGCAGGAGCAATAATGGCCAAGCGCATTTTGGTTGTGGAAGATGAAGCGCCCATCCGGGAAATGTTATGTTTTGTGCTGGAACAGAACGACTATCAGCCTATTGAAGCGGAAGATTATGACAGCGCGATTAGCCGGCTGATTGAACCCTGGCCCGATCTGATCCTGCTGGACTGGATGTTGCCCGGCGGCAGCGGCATCCAGTTTATTAAGCATCTGAAGCGCGAAGCCATGACGCGCGATATCCCGGTCATGATGCTGACCGCGCGCGGTGAGGAAGAGGATCGCGTGCGCGGACTGGAAGTGGGCGCAGATGATTACATCACCAAGCCGTTCTCACCGAAAGAGCTGATGGCGCGTATCAAAGCCGTCATGCGGCGCATCTCCCCGATGGCGGTCGAAGAGGTGATTGAGATGCAGGGGCTGAGTCTCGATCCCTCCTCACACCGCGTGATGTCGGAGACCACGCCGCTGGAGATGGGGCCAACCGAATATAAGCTGCTGCATTTCTTTATGACGCATCCGGAGCGGGTCTACAGCCGCGAACAGCTGCTGAACCACGTCTGGGGCACCAACGTCTATGTCGAAGATCGCACCGTAGATGTGCATATTCGTCGCCTGCGTAAAGCACTGGAAATCTCCGGCCACGATCGTATGGTGCAAACCGTACGCGGAACAGGGTATCGTTTCTCTGCCCGCTACTAAACGGAGCCTGCTACCGTGCTGGAACGCCTCTCCTGGAAGCGATTACTGACCGAGCTGGCGCTGGCCTGTCTGCCTGCGCTGCTGTTCGGCCTGCTGTTTGGTTATCTGCCGTGGTGGCTGCTGGCAGCCGTCTCAGGCGTTCTGGCCTGGCACTTTACTAATCTGATGCGGCTCTCCCACTGGCTGTGGGTCGACCGCTCAATGACGCCGCCCACCGGGCGCGGCAGCTGGGAACCGCTGTTTTATGGCCTCTACCAGATGCAGTTGCGTAACCGCCGTCGCCGCCGCGAGCTGGGAAACCTGATCAGGCGTTTTCGCAGCGGCGCGGAGTCGCTGCCGGATGCCGTGGTGCTCACCACCGAAGAGGGCACCATTTTCTGGTGCAACGGCCTCGCTCAGCAGCATCTGGGGCTGCGCTGGCCGGAGGATAACGGCCAGAATATTCTCAACCTGCTGCGCTATCCTGAATTCTCCCGCTATATCCGCCAGCGCGACTTTGCCCGGCCGCTGACGGTGGTGCTGAATAATCAGCGGCACATGGAGTTCCGCGTGATGCCTTACAGCGAGGGGCAGTGGCTGATGGTGGCGCGCGATGTGACCCAGATGCATCAGCTGGAGGGCGCCCGCCGCAACTTTTTTGCCAACGTCAGTCATGAACTGCGTACGCCGCTCACGGTGCTGCAGGGCTATCTGGAGATGATGGACGATGAGGCGATGAATGCGCGCACGCGCAGCAAAGCGCTGGGCACGATGCAGGAGCAGACCCGGCGCATGGACAGCCTGGTCAGGCAGCTGCTGACGCTGTCGCGCATCGAGGCGGCCCCGGCGCTCGATCTCAAAGAGCGGGTCGATGTACCGGCCATGCTGCATCTGCTGCAGCGCGAAGCGGAAACGCTGAGCCAGGGGCGCCATGTTATTCACTTCCATACCGATCCTCATCTGCGCGTACTGGGTAACGACGAGCAGTTGCGCAGCGCTATCTCGAACCTGGTCTATAACGCGGTTAACCACACGCCGGAAGGCACGCATATTCATATCAGCTGGCTGCGCACGCGGCAGGGAGCGGAGTTTAAAGTCTGCGATAACGGTCCCGGCATCAGCGAAGAGCATCTGCCGCGCCTGACGGAGCGCTTTTACCGCGTTGATAAAGCGCGGTCGCGCGCCACCGGGGGCAGCGGACTGGGGCTGGCGATCGTCAAGCATGCGCTGAGCCATCACGGTGCGCGGCTGGAGATCAGCAGCTGGCCGCATCAGGAGACCTGCTTTCGCTTTCTGCTGCCGTCGCGTCTGATTGTGGAAGAGGCCGCGCAGGAGCGGGCGGGGTAATCTGCATTGCGCCGTTTTCGCAGGCTTGCCACAATAGCGCTCTTCTTCTCTCTGACGGCGGCTCCATGCTGAAATCTCTGCTGTTCACACTTCTGCTGCTCTTCTCTGTGCTGGCGCAGGCGCAAAAAGCGATGCTGACCGGCAACCTCAGCAGCGCTGGCTCAGATACGCTGGGCTATCTGATGACGCTGTGGGGGGAAGATTTCAGCCTGCAGGCGCCCGGCGTCAACGTTCAGGTACAGGCGGCGGGCTCTTCGACCGCGCCAACGGCGCTGGCAGCGGGAGCCGCACAGTTGGGCGCGATGAGCCGGCCGATGCAGAACGATGAGCGACAGCTGTTTATTGCCCGCTACGGCTATCCGCCGCTCGCCGTACCGGTCGCCATGGATGCGCTGGTCGTGGTGGTGAACCAGGCTAATCCGCTGCAGCGTATCAGCCAGCCGCAGCTTGATGCGCTCTATTCTGTTACCCGGCTGTGCGGCGGCACGCAGGTTCCGCAGCGCTGGGGCGATACGGGCGTAACAGATGATAAGTGGGCGCAGCGGCGCATCCAGCGCTTTGGCCGCAACTCTGCCTCCGGCACCTGGGGGTTCTTCAAGCAGCAGGCGCTTTGCCGCGGCGATTTTCGCGCTGACGTGGCGGAGTTTCCCGGTTCGGCTGCCGTGGTGCAGGCGGTTGCGACCACGCCAGAGAGTATCGGCTACGCCAGCTTTGGCTTTCATCTCAGCGGTGTGAAGATCGTGCCGATTGTCACCCGGACCGGCGAAAGCATCATGCCCGATGCCGATACCATCCGCAGCGGCCGCTATCCCTGGTCCCGGCCGCTCTATATTTACGTGAACAAACCACCGGGCAAGCCGCTGCCGCCGCTGGTGGCGGCATTTCTGCATCAGGTACTGTCGTCGCAGGGACAGCGGCGGGTGGCGGAAGCGGGCTATTTACCTCTCTCCGATGCGCAAATCTCCGCTGCGCGGGCGGCCATTGAATAAGCAGCAAGCGCGTGCTCAGGAAAATGAATTTTCTTCATGTCTGCTGAAAATTCTTCCGTTGCCCCGCGCGCGGAAGCGTGGCACTCTCTGGACATATAGCCATCCAGATGGCTGAAATAACCAGAAGAAATTATACCTGACCGCAACTACCGGTCTGCAAGGAGAATCTATGCCCGCTCAGCACGCCCCGTTCCGCGCCGATACCGTCGGCAGTTTTCTGCGTCCCGCTGCGATCAAACAGGCGCGCGAACAGCACGCCC
>JAAIGF010194770.1_pt1 | contig 17062 bp, 18 predicted proteins | sample 6487441 | NCBI WGS metagenome assembly JAAIGF01 (sample SAMN13974129, study PRJNA590717) | phyllosphere metagenome | biome: pepper field; feature: multiple bacterial spot infested pepper fields; material: pepper leaves; isolation source: leaves from pepper fields | host: Capsicum annuum ... | reverse complement strand
CAATCGGCTGCTATAGCCGAAGAGGCGCTGCGACACAGCAATTTTTGGGAATTACATGCCATCCGGATCGATAGTTTGCTATTGGCAAATTTGTTTGAGCAGGCAAAAATAGCACTAGACCGCTATTTTGAGACCTTCCCCGAAGAGGAAATTCCTTTTTTAAAGCACCTGATCTTTCTAGCCAATAAAATTGAAGTAAACTATCAGTTGCTGGGCGATCAAGACGTCTTTGAGGATAGCCGGATATTGCTTTATCAAATTTACGATTATGCTTTGGCTCATCAAGGTATGGATCGAGAAGATGCGGGCGATTTGGAGGCCGCAAAAACTACCGTGCAAAATGTATTTTATCAGTTTGTCGAGCCGCTGGATCGCGAAGCACAGATTGCGATCTTTGAGCAGCATGCCGAGCGCTATCCCGACGAGTCGCATCCGCGGTATATGCTTATGCAACTGTATCATGATGTGGGCAATTACGAAAAATCCAACCAAGCGGCCTACGCCTACCTCTCCAACAAAAGCGAATTAATCATCGACCCGTTCGATAAAGCGCGTGCCATCAATTTTGTACTGAAAACGCATGTGCTGCAAGAACAATATGATCGCGCGACAATTATTTTCGATGAAAACTACCGATTAGTAAAAGATCAACTGCAGGAAAAAGAGCAGCTAAGCTGGCTATTTTACAGTATAAAATTGAAATTTGAGCAACAACTCTACGAAGAGCTTTATCCTTTGGTTCAATCGTTTAGAAACCTTTACCAGGAGCTCAGCTGGCCGTATGATACCGATATGGAGCAGGTGCTCCTTTGGGAAGCGCGCAGTTTGCATCAAGACGGACATACCGAAAAGGCTATTGCTGTTTTAGACGATCTTATCCGTTACGACAACCATGATCCCGCAGCCGATGCCTATCGGGCACAATGGAAAAAGCGAGGTTTTTTCGCCAGGTTTCGTTTTAAGTAGCCCATAGCGATGTAGGAGACCGTGGCCGGTTAAATGTGCAGCACGAGGCGTATGTATTGCATTCCGTTGCGCATAAATAGCTCACCGCTGGGCTGCAAACCGACTGCTTTATAAAAATCAACCGCCTCCACCCTTGCATGGCACCACACTTCACGCGCGCCAAGCTCTTTCGCAAACGAGCGCAAAGTCTCCAGTAAAGCACGGCCTATCCCCTGTCGTTGATGAGCCGTATGCACTGCAAATTTTCGGAATTGAAAATGCATGTTCTCACCCCGAAAAAGGGAAATGACGCCAACCAGCATATCCTGCTTATACGCACCAAAATGATAACCCTCAAAATCAGCATCGATCATGACGTCTTTCAGCGTGCCATTGGGGTAAAGCACTTCCTGGCGTAGTCGCCAGGTAACTGGCGCAGCTACCTGCTCAATCTGCAAAGTGCTTAACATCGAGAAGCTGCTCCCTATTTTTTGATAAACTCCGTAAAGAACGCGGTCACTTTTGCTTTATCATAGCCCTCACCCGCCTCCAGCGAACCGCTCTCACGCACCGCCAATACCTCGCCCTGACCATTTAAAACGATAAAGAACGGATAGCCCAACTGATTTCCGGTGGGTGCGTAGCGCTGGAAAACCGCTTCATTTTTATTCTCTTTTGAATAATTGAGATGGTAGTAAAGGAGCTTGTCATTCACCAGTTTACGCAGATCATGATCTGCATGGATATAATTGTTAAAGCGTAAGCACCAGATACACCAATTGCCGCCGGCCTGCACAATTATATTTTTGTTTGTCGCCTTAGCCACCAACAGCAGGCTGTCAAGCGCCTGCTGCGCATCTTCTTCCGGATCATAAGGCTTTTCAAACTGATCCAGTGCGGCAGCAGTTTTCTGCTGCGCGTCAACCTGAAGATAGCCAACACATAAGATGGCTCCGAGTATATAACTGATAAATCTATGCATAGCAATAAGTACGAAATGTAATACAACGAATGTACATAATTATCCTGCATTTTAGTGCGAAGAGCAAGCTAAACCTAGCCATCTTTCCGCGTTTTTTCCAATTCTTTTACAAAATCTCTACCCCAGTAATGGATATCAAAATTCTTGACCTGATCGTAAAGCCGCTTAATACGTGCCGCACGCTCGTCAGCAGGCATCAAAAGACCTTTAAGCAAGCTTTCCTTCATACTTTTCGTGTCATACGGGTTCGTTAAAATGGCATAAGGCAATTCTACAGAAGCCCCCGCAAACTCGGAAAGCACTAACGCGCCATCGCCCTCAATCATCCCCTGAACGGCCACATATTCCTTGGCCACCAAATTTAGTCCGTCACGCAGCGGCGTGATCCAGGCAATATCGCTGGTAGCATAAAGCCCTACTACCTCTTCAAACGGTAACGATCGGTAAAAATATTGAATAGGCACCCAATCCATCGTTGCAAAGCGACCGTTAATCTCGCCCACAGCACGGTGCACCTCATCGCGAATATCATCGTAAATTTTCATGCTTTGTGACGGCGGCGTGCAAATGTTCACCAATTCAACCTTGCCGCGATATTCCGGGTATTCTTCCAAAAATTCCCCAAAAGCCTGTATCTTCTCTAGCGGTCCTTTCACATAATCCAGCCGCTCTACCGACAAGATCGTTTGCATCGCACCATCTGTTTTTTTAGCGCGCGATGCGTCAATCTTTTTACGCATATCGGCACTTTTCAAGATGCCTTCCACCTTCTGCATATTGACGCCCACAGGCTGCGCTCCCAAACGTACCTGCCGGCCATCGATCTCGATTACTTTGGTCATCTGATCCACGCCCAGCGCACAGCTGTAGGTTAAAAACTGCTTAGCAGCATTGATCTTTTTCAGTACTTTAAACGGCGTATGGCTACGAAGCACATCAATAAAATTCTCCACATAGCGTGGAATATGGAAACTGATAAAGTCGCACAGCAACAAACTGCCGATAATCTCCTTACGCCAGGGAATAATATTAAAAATATCAGCCGCCGGAAACGATGTGTGGTGAAAGAAACCGATACGCAGGTCCGGGCGCAGCGATTTGAGGTAAGCCGGCACCATCCACAGGTTATATTCGTGAATCCATACCAACGCATCTTGATCGGCCTCCTTTGCAATACGCTCTGCAAAAATACGGTTGATTTTGAGGTAATGTTCCCAGTCATCGTGATTGAACTTTGCCTTATCAACAAAGGAAAAAATCGTCGGCCAAAAAGCTTCTTTTGAAAAGACCCGATAAAATTGGTCGATATCCGCTTTAGGCAGACTAATCGTGGCCGCTACCAGATTGGCATACTTATCTTCGTCGATAAGCTCATTGGGCACCACGGGGCGCTCCTTTTGCTGTACCTCCTCACCGATCCAAATGCCTGAGCGACCTTTTTCAAAAAGACCCAGCAAAGACGGGATAATGCCGTTTGGACTTTTAGGCGATACCCGGATCGCTTTTCCATTAACCACCTCCTGTTCAAATGGTAAACGGTGGTATACCATGACCAGCTGATTCGAACTTTTTTGCGGTTGCGCACTTTTTCTTTTACTGACCAGTGCGGCGTACTTTTTAAATCGTTCGAATTCGCTCAACGCTTCCAAAATACCGCCGGCACCGGCTTCATCGGCCTGAAAAACTTGGGCATAAGCCTTCGTTTTTTCCAGCAAAGCGGGTTCAGCCTGACCGACAACCACGCCTTTATAACCCGTTTCGTAGAGCGCCAGGTCGTTCAACGTATCACCAGCCACCAGCACATCTTCTTGATCAACATGCAAATGCTCTACCAAAGCCTTTAATGTACTACCCTTATTAACGCCTCGCGGCAAAACATCTAAATATTTATCGACCGATGTGATAATATCACAATCAAAGTGTTTGGCTACTTCATACACCGGATCCAGATTGACATCGCCATCATAAAAAAACGAACATCGTCGCTGTTGCGGAACCTCCTGAAAAGTCACAGCCGCCACTTCCATTACCTTGGCGCGAATGGCATACGTAGAGGGCCAACGCTCTTCAATATCGCCCTGAATGGTGGCGATGGGCTCTAAGGTAAATCCGTTGACCACGGTGGCGCCAACATCGGCAATGATGTAATTTGGTCGCGGAATCAGCGGATCGTTCAGCAGCGGAATGACCGACTCCAGGCCGCGTCCAGTGACAAAAACAAGTTGTATATCGGGATGTTGCTTGATGAGGCGATAAAGACGAAGCCTGTTTTCCATGTTTCCACCTAAAAAAGTGCCGTCTAAATCTGTCGCTAATAGCATCATATCATATTCCTTTCTAATAGTTTAAATTCTGAAGTTACAGGCATATGGTTATATAAAACCCGATATGCTGTATTGATAATTGGTAAATTAAGCCGCAGTTCTTTGGCCGTTTGGTACAATCCTTTGGTAGCAGCATAGCCCTCGGCCACCATAGACATGGCATTTTGCGATTGCTCCACACTGTAGCCTCGCCCAATCAGCTCGCCAAATGTTCGATTTCGGCTATGCGCGGAATAGGCCGTCACCAGTAAATCGCCCAAATAGCTCGAGCAAGCCATGCGGTTTCCAGCGACATACAACGCTTTTAACAGCAATTCCAGTTCGTAAATCGCATTGGAAACGAGCACCGCCATAAAGTTATCACCATACTGTTGACCTTTCGCCATACCACATACCAAGCCCACTACATTCTTGTAGATAGCCGCATATTCAACACCCCGCAAATCTTCAAAAAGATTGATAGCCAGGTATCTGCTGAAAAAACAAGGCTTTAGTTTCTGCAGTAAGTCCTGGTTAGGTGAGCAAATCGTCATGTACGTCTTTTTATCCATCGCGATTTCCTCAGCATGGCAGGGCCCTGCTAAGATTGCCTGCTGGCGTTCTTCGATATGAAATACATCCGCCAGGTAAGCCGAAGGCAACATGTTATTCTCGCCGACCGTACCCTTAATTGAGGTAAGTACATTTTTCCCCGCCATCAAATCGATATCAATACCGGCACACAATGTGGGAAAATGAGCACTTGGAATAACAAATAAAAGTGTGGAAGATTGTTGAATAACGTGTGGGAGATCGTCAGAAGCAGTTACATAGTGCGTATCGAGCTTTACAAAATTTAAGTAATCTGGGTTTCGCCCGGTGTCATTAATGGCCTCTACCTGTACCAGCCGACGCAAATACCAGGTAACATGCACCTTATTTTCTGTCAAGATTTTTACTAAAGCCGTAGCCCAACTGCCACCGCCTATTACACTTATTTCTGTCAAATCGCTTTCGTTTATTTGGGCTAAAGGTAGGTTGTTCAGCAGCCCTATTATCTAATACGATACAAATATAGTTAAAATAAACTAATAAGCAAAATAAAATTCATAAATTAGTAAATTATTCAAGCTGATCTATTGGTCGCTGCCCCCAACAGCGCTTTCCCTAACGCGGCTTAACGACGGAAATCGTCACGCGCTTCTTTTCGCTATTATTTTTTGATCGCGCAGCGGAAGGATAAGGATCAAGCGCTAATATACGCAGCACGTAGCCGTTGAAAAGAGCCGTGCTTTGATATCCTTTTTGCGGAACAGCCGCTGTTGCCAACCTAATATGTTGTGGCCGCGTGTACGTACCTGTGACCGTGAGATCGACCACAGCTACACCAGCCCAAATACAGTGGACACCTTCCGGGCAGCGGCTATCTTCTTCCACATGATCGAAGTATACGTTAAACTGCTCTTCGTTTAAAAACAGGCCTTCACCCGCTCTCAGGTACACGATGGTACTGTCGGCATCCGTTCGTGCAATTGGACTAGTTTTTACCGTGCGACAAGACCACAGCCATACGGCACTAAGCAGGAGCATAAAAAAGCGAACCATAAAAAATGTTACAAAACTTACAGATAACTAATCAAAAATATAGCCAGCAATCAGGGAAAAACCTCATTTATAGTAAAAAAGATAACAAAACAGGTATACTATTGCATTTATGAAAAACTTAAATAAATTTTTATTTTAGAATTATATCCCTATACTTGTAGTGTATACTTTAGGGGTGTCTGCTTAGCAGGCTGAGATTTTACCCTTGGAACCTGATCTAGTTCATACTAGCGGAGGGAAAAGTAAGACCACATCTTTTCGGACTTTCTTCAGTCTGCTGTTGGCATATCCTAAAGTACTTTACTAAAAATACGGAGGATATGCAGATTACCATCAACAAAAAAATTCACCATTTAACGGAACCCTACCCCTTGTCTTTACAAGAGGCACTTCATCTATTAGTTCCTGATTTAAAGGCGAAAGGCATTGCCGTTGCGCTTAATGACCAGGTCGTGCCACGCACCTTATGGTCTGAAACACCTATTGCAGACCAAGCAGACTTATTGATAATCACCGCTACACAAGGCGGATAACACCTGTTATGATGAATACACAAGCACAAAACATTTCTACAAAACCCTTTCCAAACGCGAAGAAGGTTTATGTAGCCGGAACACAATTTCCAATCCAGGTCGCTATGCGCGAGATCCAATTAGACAATACGCGCCTTAGTAACGGTCAGCAGGAAGAAAATGAGCCGGTGACCGTTTACGACACGTCAGGACCTTACACCGATTCCGCTTTCACAGTTGATATACGCAAAGGTCTTCCGCGCGTGCGCGAATCGTGGATAAGCGAGCGCCAAGACATCGACGAACTGCCATCCATCAGCTCCAGCTACGGGCGCGAGCGTCTTGCCGACAGCGCATTAGACAGCCTACGCTTTGACTATCAACACCGGCCAAAGCGCGCCAGGCAAGGGCAAAATGTGAGCCAGCTGCATTACGCCAAGCAAGGCATCATTACCGCCGAGATGGAGTACATTGCCATCCGGGAAAACCAACGCGTGGCGGCTGCGCACGACCCTGAAAATCCGCTGCACATGCAGCATGAGGGCCACAGCTTTGGCGCGAATACACCAAAATCCGCTATCACGCCCGAGTTTGTACGCCAGGAAGTTGCTGCCGGGCGCGCCATCATTCCGAGCAACATCAACCACCCGGAATGCGAACCGATGATTATTGGTCGAAATTTTCTGGTGAAGATTAATGCAAATATCGGCAACAGCGCTGTGACATCCAGCATCGAAGAAGAAGTAGAAAAAGCGGTATGGGCCTGCCGATGGGGTGCAGATACCATTATGGATCTTTCTACAGGCAAAAACATCCACGAAACACGCGAATGGATACTCCGCAATTCACCCGTACCGATCGGTACAGTGCCCATCTATCAGGCGTTGGAAAAAGTAAATGGTATTGCTGAAAACCTGACCTGGGAAATTTTTAAAGATACCCTGATCGAACAGGCCGAACAAGGCGTCTCCTATTTTACGATACATGCAGGTGTATTGTTGCGCTACATCCATCTCACGGCCAAACGGGTGACCGGCATTGTGTCACGCGGTGGCTCGATCATGGCCAAGTGGTGCCTTTTCCATCATCAGGAAAATTTCCTGTATACGCATTTCGAAGAAATATGCGAAATTATGAAGCAGTATGACGTCTCCTTTTCACTTGGCGATGGCCTGCGCCCCGGTGCAATTGCCGACGCCAATGATGCGGCGCAATTTGCCGAGTTGGAAACGCTGGGCGAGCTCACCAAAATCGCCTGGAAACATGATGTGCAAGTGATGGTTGAAGGACCGGGACATGTGCCGATGCATATGATTAAAGAAAACATGGATAAGCAATTGGAAGCCTGTGATGAAGCTCCTTTTTATACGTTAGGACCACTCACAACCGATATTGCGCCCGGTTACGATCATATCACTTCTGCCATTGGTGCTGCGATGATCGGTTGGTACGGTTGTGCAATGCTCTGCTATGTCACGCCGAAAGAACACCTTGGCCTACCAAATAAAAAAGATGTTAAAGATGGCGTCATCACCTACAAGATAGCCGCCCACGCGGCAGATTTGGCCAAAGGTCACCCCGGTGCGCAATACCGTGATAATGCGCTCAGTAAAGCGCGATTTGAATTTCGCTGGGAAGATCAATTTAACTTATCGCTCGATCCGGATACCGCACGGGAATTTCACGATGAAACGCTTCCGGCAGACGGTGCTAAAGTAGCCCATTTCTGCTCGATGTGTGGCCCTAAATTTTGCTCCATGAAGATCACCCAGGAAATTCGGGATACCGTCGCCGAAGGATTTTCAGAGAAATCGGCCGAGTTCATTGAAAAGGGAAAAGAGATCTATCTCTAATTACTATGCGCATCATTACGCTGCCTTACCCGGATAACCGCGAAATCGCGATACTCAAAGACTTGCTCAACAGCCTGGACGTGTGGGTGCACCTGCGAAAACCAACGTTGCCGATAGACGACCTCCGCAAATACCTACAGCAGTTTACGGCTGTAGAGCGTTCGCGCATGCTGCTGCATCAACACGCGGCACTTGCTGTAGAATACGACATGCCCCATATACATCATACGGCGCAACAACGTCGCGATTGGAGCAAAACAGCGGGTCTGAATAGCGCGCGCGTAATTGCCAGCACGTCCACACACAGTTGGGCAGACTTTAATGGATTGCCAGCCTGCTATCGTGCTGCGTTTATCAGTCCCGTCTTTCCGAGCATTTCAAAGTCTGGTTATGGCGCAGACGAGCAAATTCCGCTATTGGGGCGCAGCAATATGCGTACAGAGGCGGTAGCATTAGGAGGCATCAGCAGCCGATCCATACCAGACCTGGAAGGCAGCGATTTTCAAGATTTTGCGCTTTGTGGAGCCTTCTGGCAGGCAGCGCATCCGCTGGTCGAAGCCAAACGTTGCCAGGAGATTTTTAAACTTTTCAGAAAAACAAGAGCATGAGTCTTTCTAAACTACAATATATCACCTCGGGTTCCGAGCCGGCTCAACACTATGAACAAAGCTGCAAAGCGCTGGATTGCGGAATCAACTGGATACAATTGCGTATAAAACATGGCCGTGAAGCGGCGATCTTAAACATCGCTGAAAAGATTATGCAACGCAAGGCAAACTACGATTTTACCTTGGTGATCAACGATCATCCGCATATCGCCAAATCCATAGATGCTGATGGCGTGCACCTGGGCTTAGCCGATACCTCGATTGCCGAAGCGCGCCAAATTTTGGGCCCCGATAAGTTGGTTGGCGGCACCGCAAATACGCTGGCACACGTCCTTCAGCGTGCCGAAGAGCACTGCGACTACATCGGCTTAGGGCCATTACGCTATACGCAAACCAAAGAAAAATTGAGTCCTATTTTAGGGTTTTCAGGTTATGCAGCGATTTTTGAACAATTAAAAGACTTGGACAATATACCGCCTATTTTTGCGATCGGCGGCATTTTACACAGCGATATTGCAACGCTTACCCGCATGGGAATTTACGGCGTTGCCCTGTCGAAATCGCTACAGGATAACTTTGACCAACCTGCAGCTATACAACAAATAACATCAGCCTTATGAAAGACACGTTAACCATAGCCGGTAAAACATTTGATTCGAGATTGTTTTTAGGAACCGGAAAATTTGGCTCGCCCGACATGATGCGGCAAGCGATCAACGCGGCACAAACCGAAATGGTAACCGTAGCGCTCAAACGCGTAGATTTTGAAACCAATACCGACGAACTGCTTGAAAGCATCCCGCAGGAAAAAATACAGCTATTGCCAAACACCTCGGGCGCCAGAACGGCCAAAGAAGCCATCCTGGCTGCCGAGCTGGCACGCGAAGCATTGGAAACCAACTGGGTAAAACTGGAGATCCATCCTGATCCTAAATATTTACTGCCCGATCCGATAGAAACCCTCATGGCCTGCGAATCGCTCGCAAAATCGGGTTTTATCGTCTTGCCTTACGTCCATGCAGACCCTGTCCTTTGTAAGCGCCTGGAAAATGCAGGAACTGCGGCCGTAATGCCTCTAGGCTCACCTATAGGCAGCAATCAAGGATTAAAAACGCTTGATTTTCTGGAGATTATTATTGCTCAAAGCACGGTTCCCGTAATTGTTGATGCCGGTATCGGCGCGCCTTCTGACGCTGCCAAAGCCATGGAGATCGGTGCAGATGCCGTATTGGTTAATACCGCCATTGCGACAGCGATAGATCCCGTACAAATAGCCGCGGCCTTTGCGATGGCCGTTACTGCTGGCCGCATGGCCTTTAACATCGGTTTGCAGCAACGCGTAGGACATGCACAAGCCAGCAGTCCGTTAACTAATTTTTTAGCACAAGATTACGACGATGCAAAAATCATTTAAGCCGCTATTCGAGCAATACGACTGGTCGGCCGTCCAACAGCGTATAGCGCGTTGCAACGCAGCGGATGTGGAACGATCGTTAAACAAAAAGACGCGGGATTTGTCGGATTTTCTCGTGTTCTTATCCCCCGCAGCAAAACCTTATCTGGAGCAAATGGCTGTCTTATCACAGCAGTCCACCATTCAACGTTTTGGCAAGAATATCCAGCTGTATGCGCCGCTGTATCTGAGTAACGAATGCCAGAATATCTGTACCTATTGTGGCTTTAGCATGGACAACAAAATCAGAAGGCGCACACTGAGCGATGCAGAAATTATCCTGGAAGCGCAAGCGCTGCGTGCTATGGGTTTTCAACATGTGCTCCTGGTATCTGGCGAAGCCAACCACAGCGTCAATACCGCGTATTTCCTGAATGCTTTACGGCTTATTCGTCCCATTTTTGCACAAATATCTATTGAGGTACAACCGCTTAGCGTCGAAGACTATATTGCGCTGCAACAGGCACATGTGAATGCCGTGTTGGTGTATCAGGAAACCTACCACCAGGAAGTATACAAAAACTACCATCCGAAAGGAAAAAAATCAAACTTTCATTACCGGCTTGACACGCCAGATCGCATCGGCGAAGCAGGCATGCACAAAATTGGGCTTGGCGTTTTGCTTGGGCTGGAAGATTGGCGTGTGGACAGCTTTTTTAATGCCCTGCACATCGAATACCTGCAAAAAACCTACTGGAAAACAAAATATACGGTTTCTTTTCCCAGATTGCGCCCCGCCGAGGGTGTAGAGAAAGCAAATTTTATGATGGAAGATGCCGACTTACTGCAATTGATCTGTGCTTATCGCCTTTGGAACCCCGATCTTGAACTTTCGCTATCCACACGCGAGCATGAAATGTTTAGAAACCACGTGATTCCACTTGGCATAACCACGATGAGCGCTGGCTCCAAAACCAACCCAGGCGGCTATGTGGTAGAGCCAGACTCTTTGGAGCAATTTGAGATAAGCGATGAACGGCCAGTCGAACTGATCGTTGACCGTATTCGTGCAGTTGGATACCAACCGGTATGGAAAGATTGGCAAACAGAATATACAGGATAAAAAATGAAGCTCAGCAAAGAACAGATCATACGTTACAAAAAACATATATCCCTGCCAGAAATCGGTATTGCCGGGCAGGTTAAAATTAAGCAGGCCAAAGTGCTGCTCGTGGGGGCCGGCGGATTGGGATCACCAATAGCGCTATACCTCGCTGGCGCTGGTGTCGGAACGATTGCTTGTGTAGATTTTGACCGTGTAGAAATACACAATTTACATAGACAGGTAGCGCACACGGAAAAGACCATTGGCATGCCCAAAGTATACAGCCTGCAGAAACAGCTGGAGCAGTTAAATTCAGACATTATTTTTACACCGATTCAAGCACAACTGACCGTCGAGAATGTAACCAGACTAATTGACGATTATGACATCGTCATTGATGGTTGTGATAATTTTGAAACACGCTACGTCGTCAACGACGCCTGCGCAGCACAACAAAAACCGCTGGTGTACGGCAGCGTGCTCAACTTTGAAATTCAACTCGCCGTATTCAATTACCTCGGATCGAAAGATCTGCGTGCCATCTTTCCCGAAGCACCGGCAGCAGCCGATGTACCTAGCTGCGATTTGAATGGCGTGATGAGCAGCACGCCCGGCATACTTGGATTGATGATGGCGCAGGAATGTCTGAAACTACTGCTGGGTCTGCCAGTCTTACACAATCAATGGTTAATCATGGATACACTGGATTGGACCATTAAAAAGATACGCTTCTAGCTACTTTTGTAAAAAAATGGTTAGAAAAATGCATTAGTTCACCAAAATTTGAACAAAGGTTGTCTAATTCTATTTTAATCGTTATCTTTAGGTAACCTTATTAGCTTCCATATGTTTACGAAACTAATCGCCATTGACAACCAACTGATCGGCACCGTCCATTTCCACGCTTTTGTAGTAAATCTTGGAGGCGATGATGTGGGTTTTGCCCTTTTTATGAACGATCTACCCGATCCTCTGCTGTATTTTAGTAAAGAGGGTACAGATCAGGTAAATTTTACCATCGATAATCAACAATTTCTGTGGATCGTTAAGAACAGTAAGTTTACGCGAGAAGATCGCAAGAGATTTTATGATCAATTTGAATTTTTTCTGCGGGCTATGGAACAGCGGGCGAAAGCGTACCTCTTTAAAAATTCTACGGTACAGTATATTTCGAACTCGCGAGATATCATCCGGTACAAAAATTATTATATAACAGCGAGTGTCGATATGATGCAAAACGCCTAGACAGGCCTATTGGTCGACAATTTTTAGTATATTTGATTGGCTTTAGGGGTATTCTGTAAAGAATTGAGATAGTCCCTTTGAACCTGATACGGTTGATACCGGCGTAGGGAAAAGCGTTTACGAAAGAACTATTTTTTACAATGACTTTCGCTAAACCTCCCTCCGCTCCCTCTGGCCATCACATTTTTAATAGCATACGAATGGAGCAGCAAATCAGCGATCTTTTACACGAACTGCGGCGCGTCGCACCGCTGGTTCACAACATGACCAATTACGTAGCCATGAACAATACGGCCAATGCTTTACTAGCTGTTGGTGCATCACCTGTTATGGTACATAGCCGAGCGGAAATAAAGGAGGTACTTGAAATAAGCCAATCTTTAGTCATCAATATCGGAACACTAGATGAAAATGCTGCCGAAACAATGCTTTTTGCCGCCAAAACAGCCAAGAGCCTCGGTTGCCCCTGGGTACTAGATCCCGTCGGGGCGGGCATTTCGAAATTAAGAAACGAGTTACTGACCGACTTATTGGCACAAGAGCCCACTGCTATACGCGGAAACGCTTCTGAAATTTTAGCCCTGGACAATTTTTCAGCATCTAGCAGCAAAGGTGTAGATAGTACGGCCGATAGTCAGGATGCTTTTACAGCGGGGCGCAACATACAACGCGCATATGGCAGTCAGGTTTGTATCTCCGGCGCAACGGATTACATTTTAGGCGATAAAGCTTGGGTAGAAGTGAAAAACGGTAGTCCGTTAATGGCAAAAGTGACCGCATTAGGCTGCACCGCTTCTGCGATTGTCGGCGCCTTTCTAGGTCTCCGCAAGAATCCTTTTGAAGAGGCGGTGGCTGGCGTGAGCGTCTTGAGTTTAGCCGGCGAAATAGCCGCGCTGCATGCAGATGGCCCCGGCACATTGCAGGTGAATCTTTATGACACGCTGTATAATCTGTCTGCAGATGCTTTAAATCTCGATCTTCAAATCAGCGAGCATGCCTACTCATCCTAACTTTCCTTTCCCGCTTTATCTGGTTATTTCCGAGCGAGATTGCCTGGATAAGCCCTGGTTGTGGGTGGCCGAGCAAGCCATTTTGGGTGGCGTGGATATCATACAGCTACGTGAAAAAGAAAGTCCTTATGCGGAATTTCTAGCCAAGGCACACGCATTAAAACAGCTCTGCGATCAATACCGGGTGCCGCTGGTGATCAACGATCAGGTAGCAATCGCGCTTGAAATAGGCGCCTGGGGCGTCCACGTTGGGCAATCGGACATGTCGCCTTCAGCCGTTAGAAAGATCGGAGGCGATAAACTGAACATTGGCTGGTCGTTGGAAGACGACGCTCAACTACAAAGTGCAGAATTTGACTATGTCGACCAGCTTGGCGTCAGTCCTATTTTCGCAACAGCGACCAAAACCGATACCATTACCGAATGGGGAATTGCGGGCTTACGTGATTTACGACGGCAAACAGATAAGCCATTAATAGCGATCGGACAAATGAATTTTCAAACCGCGGGACGAGCGTGGCACGCCGGAGCGAATAGCGTAGCGGTCGTTTCCGCCATTTGCCAGGCTGTTGACCCGCAAGAAGCCAGTAAACAATTAAAAGAACAACTGCAATGACCTTACAACGAACCGAGCGCATACACACGGTGCTGAGCATCGCCGGATTTGACGGCAGCGGTGGCGCTGGCATACAAGCTGATACCAAGACTGTATCGGCCCTTGGATGCTACGCGATGAACGTCTTAACGGCGCTTCCGGTGCAAAATACACAAGGTGTGCGCACGATTTATGATATTCCAACACAAGCGGTACAAGATCAATTAGAAACCATCTTCGACGATATTTACCCCGATAGCATCAAAATAGGCATGGTGCATAGTGTAGGGTTGGTGCGCTGCATTGCCAATTTTCTTCGTGACTACAGAGGATCGATCGTTTTTGATCCGGTGATGGTATCAACCAGCGGACACCGGCTAATCCAGGAGGAAACGATACAAGCCTGTATCGAAGAATTGTTTCCGTTGGCAACGCTCATCACCCCAAATTTGGATGAGGTGAGTGTCCTGGTGAATAGTAACATCACAACGCTTGAGCAGATGGCTATGGCGGGTACAAAAATTCTTTCCCTAGGATCGAAAGCCGTGCTTGTGAAGGGCGGACACTTGGAGAGCGACGTACTGACTAATGTGTTGGTGCAGGTAGACGCAGAAACGAAACAGTATAGTTCTGCACGAATCGATACGCAAAACACGCACGGATCGGGCTGTACACTTTCCTCGGCTATTGCGAGCTACCTGTCGCAAGGAATCCTGTTAGAACCTGCAGTAGAAATGGGGTTGCACTATGTATATCAGGCCATCGCCGAAAGTAGCCAGATCCGGATCGGTCAGGGTAATGGCCCTTTAAATCATTTTTTTAATCCACAAAAGCTTATACGACATGAAATGGACAGCTAACGCCTGGCAAACGATAACACCTGTTTTAAACCGGATTTTTGACATGCCATTTATCCAGGAATTGCAGGCCGGAACTTTAGCGCTTGACAAGTTTCAATTTTATATGTTGCAGGATGCTAAATACCTGGAACATTTTGGGCGGGTATTGGCTTATCTGGGCAGTAAGTGTGAAAACAATACACAGGCGCTGGACTTCTTTGAGTTTGGAAAAAATGCATTGATTGTAGAAAAGGCCCTGCATGAAACCTATTTTACGCAGTTTGGATTGGTCGAACAGCCCAGCACAGCCATCGAGCCTGTTTGCCACCACTATATCCATTTTTTAAAAAGCACCGCTGCTTTTGAGCCGCTGGAAGTTGCTGTTGCTGCCGTCCTCCCCTGCTTCTGGATATACCAGGTGGTAGGCGATGTCATCTACAGTAAACAAACTGACGCGGCCAACAATCCATATGCCGCCTGGATAGCGACGTACAGCGGCGACGATTTTGCAAAAAGTGTAGAACTTGCAAAAAATTACGTCGACGAAATGGCTGCACGGACGACGGCAGACCTGCGAGATCGTATGCTTCAAGCCTTCGTTGCAGCTTCACAACTTGAATTTATGTTTTGGGATGCCGCTTACGATAAAAAATCCTGGATGCCGATCTGATAAGTTCGTCCAGGCACTTTTACATACTACCATTTATACCGTTCCAGTAAATAGTAATAAGGGGGCAGCGAATGGTGAAACATCATGTCCTTATTATTTTCTGGAACTTTAAATTTCTCCATGTAACTACGGTCTGGATATAGCACGACTTGCGCGCCAGCGCGTACATAATCGTTTCCCGTTGCGTAAGGGGGTTCTATAAAATTCGGAAATTGCTTCTTGATATTCTTAGCGGTGAATTTTCCTAAATATTTGTGATAGCGTTGGACTGCTTTTTTCGATGGTTTTGTCGCTTTCCGATACACCGTTTTAAAGACAAGCCGCTTGAAAAAAGATTGCTTACGTATCGTATTTTCCAGCATCGGTGCCGGATTGACAACAGGCAAATCGGCTTCCGTTTGTACAGTAAAAGGCGTTTGCGGAACCCAATCTTCCGTATTGGTGATATTAAAATGCCATCCTGCGGCCGTTTGGTGTTCAAAGTCGTATGCAAAGTAAAGATTGCCAGGTTTCGGACTGGCACTGGTATATATTTTCAACCGTATGTCCGCTGGAAGTGTACCATTTCGCTGTAAGTTTAAAAAGTGTGCACCCAACATATAACTTATTCCGCCACCCTGACTATGCCCCGCGACGATGAAATCACGAATACCGGCCTTGTAGCAGGAGTCGATCTTTGGCAGCATATCCCGCGCCAAAAAAGCTGCGCTCAACAGGTAGCCCACATGAACGGCAGCCTGCGGATGATCGGCCAGATCGTAATCGAATATAAAATTTGTATCAATGTGCAGCGAGCCTTTGGCTGGAACTTGCGCGGCATAAAGATTGGCCATCCAACTGATCGATTCGCCAGTGGTGCCGCGGGTGTTCAATACCGCCGTACGCTCATCCATCAACCAAAGTTGCCAAAGATTGGCTAGTCCCATAACCGGACTGCGATACAACAATCGTGAGTCTTCCGGCTGCGGTATCAACTTGGCTTTCTCTGAGGTTTCTGAAAAACGCGCGTTTATACGGAGCACCTCCATAAATTCCTGCTTGTCAAAGCCAGGATTCAACTGCTGCGCCGCCAGTTGGCTACTGATAGCAAACAACCCGATAAAAGTAAGCAGGCAATAGAAAAAGTAAATCTGTACGCTAGTTGGCATTGCAATAGTACGGTTCATGGAATAATAGTCGTTGTGAGCATTGTAGTGACATCTAGTTGATAACAACTTTCGTTGATGTCTGTTTGATAAAAAAGAAAAATATATGATTTGTTTCTTTTTGTGTTAAGACAAAATACGTCCGTTGACGGGACTGGATAAAATGGCACTTTTGAGAGCAAAAGTAGCCAAAACTCTATGTTTCATCGACATATGTATAGCTAATATAACATCGTCTGATAAAATTTTGAT
>JAAIGF010152218.1_pt1 | contig 17065 bp, 9 predicted proteins | sample 6487441 | NCBI WGS metagenome assembly JAAIGF01 (sample SAMN13974129, study PRJNA590717) | phyllosphere metagenome | biome: pepper field; feature: multiple bacterial spot infested pepper fields; material: pepper leaves; isolation source: leaves from pepper fields | host: Capsicum annuum ... | reverse complement strand
ATTGTCACGGTAAAAGGCGAATCAGTCAATGTCGTATCGGATGAGCAAGGACTTTACACGTTGGAAGCCAAGCCTGACGCTACACTGATTTTCAATAAAACGGATTTTGCCCGACACGAAGAGGTAGTGAACAATCGCAGCGAAATTCATGTTGTCCTGAAAATTGCACCTGCAGACTCAGCACAGACCGATTCTCTGCAAACGGCAACCGCCAAGATCGATTCGACACAGACAGATTCCACGTTGGTAAAAACAGCCGTCGATTCTACCAAAACAGCGACTGGAACGGTGGTTACCGCGCTAGGCGACTCGACCAAAGCGGTAACTTCCATAAACACACAAACGACAACAGACAGTACGGCAACCGCGCAGAATGCACAAGATATGGTGCAAGGAACGGTTAAAGACGCAAACGGGCCGCTTGTAGGCGCTACCGTAACCGTTAAAGGTACAGCTGTTACCGCAGCTACAGATGATCAAGGTAAATTTAGCATCGCTGCAGGCGCCAATACAGCCTTGGTTTTTAGTGCTGTAGGCTACAAAGAGCATGAAGAGATTCTGAACAATCGTAAAAGCGTTGCCGTCACGTTAACACAAGAAACAAAAACCATACAAAGCGTAGAAGTTGTTGCTGTAGGATACGGCACGATGGAACGCGCTACGCTGGCGAGTTCAGTTTCGAGTATTGGTTCCGATCAAATAGAAAATGAAGTATTACCAAGTATTCCACAAGCGATTCAAGGTAAAGCGGGAGGTGTTCAAGTCACGCAGAAATCAGGTTCACCGGGCGGCGGTTTAAATATCCGTGTGCGCGGTACGACATCCATCAACGCGAGTTCTGACCCGCTTTATGTTATTGACGGTATTCCGGTAAATAGTACAACCAACTTTACGGGTGGTTCTACGTTTGACTTTGGCGGCGGCACGCAGGGTATAAATGTGCTGTCTTCGTTAAATCCATCGGATGTACAATCTGTAGAGATTTTGAAAGATGCGGCTTCCTCATCGATCTACGGATCACGCGCAGCGAACGGTGTGGTATTGATCACCACCAAAAAAGGCGATGCTGGCACCAGTCAGTTTCATTTCAATATGTACGAGGGTTATTCCGAGATGCCATCGGAACGTAAATACGACCTGATGAACACCGCCCAGTACCAAGATTATATGCGTGATTACTACGCTATTTTAGGTCAAACAAATCCGAACGCAACTATTCCGGCGCAAATATTATCCAACAGCAATATTAACACGGACTGGCAAGACGCCGTCTTCAGAAAAGCCGCCACAAGAAGTTATGAGCTGGCTGCCAGTGGCGGGAGTGATAAAACCCAATACTACACATCATTGGGCTACATGCGGCAAGGCGGTATTTTGCACAATTCTGATTTCAATCGATTCAGCGGCCGTATCAACCTAAATCATCAACATAGCGAAAAACTGAATTTTGCAACAGCAATCAACATTACCCGAGCGGAAAACGATCGCGTGCAGGAGGAAAACTCGCGAGAAGGTGCCACTAAAAATGGTATTTTCGCACCACCAAATTTATCGGTGTATGACGATCTCGGTAATTATGTGTATGATCAGGTTAGTTTGACCAGAGAGAATGCGTTGGCGATCTTAAATCTTCCGGTAAACAACGCACAAACCTGGCGTTTACTGGCTAATGCAAGTGCAGAATACAAGTTCATTCCGTCATTAGCCTTGAAAACAAGCTTTGGCGTGGACGTCAGCTTTATCGACGAAACATTTTTTATGCCACCGCAAGGTTTACGCTCCTTCGTGAGTCAAGCTGGTATTGGTGCCAGAAGAAATACGCGTGATCAGCTGTGGATTAATGAGACGACGTTGACATACGACAAAACTTTCGGCGATCACCATATTAACGCACTCGCGGGTGCATCCGTGCAGGAATCGCGTTTAGAGTTTGTACATGCACAACGGACTAATTTCCCTTCTAACGACATTCCGTATATCAGCGCGGGCGGTGTGATCACCGGAGCAAACTCGCTACCGGAGGAATGGGCAATTGCTTCGGGTTTTGCTCGCGTAAACTACGATTTTAAAAAGAAATATATCATCACGGCAAACTTACGTTCGGACGGATCTTCGCGCTTTGGCGCTGAAAACCGCTGGGCTACCTTCCCATCTTTTGCCGGAGCATGGCGTATCTCCGAAGAGGATTTTATGAAAAGCGTGCCTGTTATCAACAATTTAAAATTACGCGGTAGCTGGGGGATCACGGGTAACCAAAACATTGGTAATTATGCCAGCTACTCACTTTATTCGAGCGGGAACAACTACCTCGGATCGCCGGGCTTCGTTCCAACCGTATTGGGTGACGTTAATCTTAAATGGGAAACAACAACCCAGACCGATATTGGTATCGATGTAGGTTTGTTTAATAACCGCATTTCCATTTTAGCAGATTACTACCACAAAAAGACATCGGATTTATTGATTGCCGTGCCGATCGTCTCCAGCTCGGGCTACCAAAGTCAATTTACAAACTCGGGCGACATTGAAAACAAAGGTTTTGAATTTGAATTGACCACGCAAAATTTTGTAGGTGAGTTTAAATGGACTACAGCGCTCAATATGACCTTCAACCGTAACAGAGTATTATCATTACCCAATGGAAATCGCATTTTAGGTGGTGTAGGCGAATTAAACATCGCACAAGAAGGACTACCACTAGGTTCTTTCTACGGTTGGAAAATGATTGGCGTAAATCCACAGACCGGTATGATCGATTATGAAAGTCAAGACGGGCCAACGGCGCCTAGCGATCCGAACGATCGTCAAATTATCGGCGATCCTAACCCAGACTTCTTTGGCGGTATCACCAATACGTTTCAATACAAGAATTTCGATTTGAGTATTATGGGGCAATTTTCTTATGGAAACGATATTTTCAACTACAACCTGGCAACAGGCTTAGGCGGCTCCAACATCAGTTCGAATGGATTGGTTAATTGGGTGGATAGATGGCGCCAACCGGGTGATGTTACAGACATTCCACGTCCGACACCGAGCAACTTCGATAATTCAGCGATTTCCGATCGGTTTATCGAAGACGGTTCGTTCTTCCGTTTACGCAATATCACGTTCGGCTACTCGTTACCGAAGGATTTGACCGATAGAATGAAGGTTAGTAAACTACGGGCTTACGTAACGGTGCAAAACGCGTTTGTATTCACAAACTACAGCGGTTATGATCCGGAAGTAGGCTCTAGTCACGGTGGTGCAAATACCGGCCTTATCTACGGATATGATTACGGTAGCTATCCACAGCCACGTATTTTTACAGCAGGAATAAACTTATCATTTTAACGCAGCTCACGACTTTATGAACTATATATATAAATCAAGCCTGATCGCCCTGTTTATCGCCAGTTTAACTTCGTGCGATAGCTTTCTGGATAAACAACCCTTGTCGCAGGAAACCAACGACAGCTTCTTCAGTTCGGAAACCAATGCAAACTCGGGCGTTATCGGCATGTACCGCACTATGACGAGCTCTTTCGCCTGGGGACAAACGGTGCTTACCTTGCCAGAATTTTCCGCCGGACACATTGCACACGCTTCGGCATTTCCAGAGTATGAAAACTTTGCAACACATACCGTAACCGTCATTAATCCTTGGACATCCAATGTGTGGCAAGGCGTATACAGCACGATCAATGCGGCTAACAACATCATTTTGCGTGTTCCCGAAATACCGGAAAATTCTATAACAGCAGAGAAAAGAAATCAGTTTGTGGGCGAAGCAAAATTTGTACGCGCACTAAGTTACTTTTTTCTTGTTCGGGCTTTTGGCCATGTGCCACTCAAGCTAACGGCCACGACCGAAGAAGAAGATCAAATCGCGATCCCACAAGCGGCTCCCGAAGAAATCTACACGCAAATAGTGAGCGATCTGACAGAAGCGCAGGAACAACTGCCCGAAAGTCATAGTAGTACAGAAACCAGCAAAGGTCGCGCTACGAAAGCAGCTGCACAGGCCCTACTCGCTAAGGTTTACCTTTATCAGGCCGCTTTCACCAACGATTACTCGCTGGCCGCTGCTACCGCTGAAGCGGTGATCACATCCGGCGCGTTCGAACTTGTCAGTAATTACGGCAGTATTTGGGAGGCGGAAAATACAGCAGAGTCTATTTTTGAGTTACAATTCGACGATCAAACAACCAACCCGCTAGCGCTTGTTTCGAACGATAATGCAAGTATGCTATTTTATGTTAGAGACACGACGATCGCGGACTTATTTCAACCTACGGATAATAGACGTGATTTTTCTGTCGTAGAAGGTTCCAATAACCGATCTTACTTGGGTAAGTTTCCGAATTTTAATCCGCCAAGTCAGAATGTACCGATCATCAGATTGGCGGAGATATTGCTTATACACGCCGAAGCGCAAGCGCGGGTGAGTAACAGTGTATCGCAGGCAGCCTACAATTCTTTAAATTTAGTGCTAACCCGAGCAAACGTAGCCAAGCCTATCAGCGACTTTACTAGTGTAGATACGTTCATTAGATTCGTGCAAGAGGAAAAAGAAAGGGAGATGCTGTTTGAAGGCGAAACCTGGTTTGATTTCTGCCGAACAGGGTTGGCATTGGAAAAATACGACTCTATAAGCAGTGAAAATTCGTTCCTTTACCCGATTCCGTCCACACAGCTTGCTATCAATCCAAATCTGCAACAGAACGACGGTTATTAATAAGCATCCGTATAGCATACAAAAAAATGGGAACCAGCGCGGTTCCCATTTTTTTTCTTTATCAGTTTTTATTTAAACTTGCTTGCTAATGCCGCTAGCTTAGTGGCCATATCTGTTTCCGGCGCTTGACGTGCCTTCTGCTCACGTTTGGGAGCGTTGTTACGTTTCTCTTCGGTTTTCATGGTTAAGCCAATGCGATTTCTCCGCTCGTCGATCTCCGTCACGGTTACCATTACCTTTTGTTGCACTTTAACGACTTCATGCGGATCGGCAACGTAACGATTGGCCAGCTGGCTAAGATGTACCAAGCCATCCTGATGCACGCCAATATCCACAAAGGCGCCAAAATTGGTGATGTTTGTCACGATACCCGGAAGTTTCATCCCAATTCGCAAATCGGCAACACTATTCACCCCGTCAGTAAAATTAAATTCTTCAAACTGCTCGCGCGGATCGCGACCTGGCTTCGCCAATTCGGCAAGAATATCGTTAAGTGTCGGCAAACCCACCTGTTCAGAAACATATTTTTTCAAATCGATCTGTTTTCGCAACGCTTCGTTCGTCATCAAATCTTCCACTTTGGCATTTACATCTTTTGCCATCTGCTCTACCAATGCATAACGTTCCGGATGCACGGCAGAAGCATCCAGCGGATGTTCAGCCTGGCGTATACGAAGAAATCCTGCGGCTTGCTCAAAAGCCTTATCGCCCAATCGCGGTACTTTTTTCAATTCTTTACGCGAGCGGAAAGGGCCATTCGCCATGCGATAGTTGACGATCTGTTGTGCCAGCGACGGACCAAGTCCAGATACATAAGACAGAATTTGCTTAGAAGCTGTATTGAGCTCAACACCGACGGAGTTTACACATGAAATAACGGTATCATCCAAAGCTGTTTGTAATTTGTGCTGATCTACATCATGCTGGTACTGACCAACACCAATTGATTTCGGATCAATTTTAACCAATTCAGCCAACGGATCCATTAAACGTCTTCCGATAGAAATCGCTCCGCGTACGGTCACATCATGATCCGGAAACTCTTCGCGCGCGACCTCCGATGCAGAATAGATGGAAGCACCCGATTCGTTGACCATCACGAGCGTCACGCCCGATAAACCAAGTTTACGAACGAACTCTTCTGTTTCACGCCCCGCTGTACCGTTGCCCACCGCGATAGCTTCAACAGCATGTTTTTCCACCAAATGCTTCAGCGTTTTGGCCGCTTCTGCCGCACCACCAGCACCTGTATGGGGAAATATGGCTGTATTTTCAAGCAGCGTACCTTGTGCATCCAAAACAACCGTTTTACAGCCCGTGCGAAAACCAGGATCGATGGCCATCAGCCGCTTTTGTCCGAGCGGTGCCGCCAGCAATAATTGCCGAACGTTATCAGCAAAAACGCGGATAGCTTCTTCGTCTGCCCGTTGACGCGTCAACACGCGGACTTCCGTTTCCATCGATGGTTTCAACAGACGTTTGTAGCTATCCTGCAAGGCTTGTTGCACCTGACCTGAAGCTTCATTATGCCCATTAATGTAAATTTTTTCAATCGTGGGAAGCACGTCAACTTCAGCTACGTTGATATCCAGGTACAACAACTCCTCTTTCTCGCCTCTTCGCATCGCTAATACGCGGTGTGATGGCGCATCTTTTAACGATTCGGCCCATTCAAAGTAATCTTTATATTTGATGGCTGCATCTTCCTTTCCGGGTACCACACGGGATACGAATTGTCCTCTTTCCAGAAATATTTTTCGGGTGCGTGTCCTTACATCTACGTGTTCAGCTATTTGCTCGGCAACGATATCACGCGCGCCAGCAAGTGCTTCTTCCCAGGTAGCAACGCCTTTTTCAGCATCGACAAACTGTGCTGCCCAATGGGCTACCTCTCCCCGCTCCTGCAACAAAAGTTGATCAGCAAGCGGCTGCAAACCTTTCTCACGCGCCACGGATGCGCGTGTTTTACGCTTAGGCTTGTAAGGAAGATAAATATCTTCTAAAATAGCCATCGTTTCCGCCGCTTTTACTTGCTGCTCTAATACCGGCGTCAGTTTGCCTTGCTCGGCAATAGATTTTAAGATGGCGTCTTTACGTTTGTCCAGATCACGCAGTTGCTGCACCCGATCACGAATAGCGGTAATTTGTACCTCATCTAAACTTCCGGTAAGTTCTTTCCGATAACGCGCAATAAACGGTACGGTAGCCCCTTCATCCAACAAATTGATCGTCGTAGAAACCTGCTTGCTGCTAACGCTAAGCTCCTGCGAAATAATACTCTCGTATGTCATAGAAATAATATAGATATAAAAGCAGGCTTGCAAACAGCGGAAAATGAATACATGAGGCGCTACTAGGAAGGTTATTAAAATGGACTTTAGCAATGAAGCAACCTACGTATGAATCGTAGGTTGCTCCAAATACATTATCTCTCCTTTAATATGAACCTACAAAATGGTCGACACGTTTCCTCTACGATGTGGCAATCCTTGCAGTTATTAAAAAATAGTCGTTAAGCGTTTTTTGTTTGTTCGCCAGCTTCCAGTTTTTTGTCTGTTGGCGTAGCACCATCTACCTCCGCATCAGCATCTTTGGCAAAATGGTCGTTATAACCGTAAGAATAGTGCTCCTCATCGGCACTAGGCTGCTGTCCCGGATTATGTTGAAAGGTATTTTCAGGTGCTGAAAATTTAGGAAGCGGCTTCTTTTCTTCAGCGGGCTTCGCCTGTGCGACCTGCTTATCCGCTGTTACGGTACTTTGTTCCGCGCCACTTGCTTCTGCCGGAGATTTCACCGTTTGATCAACAGCACTTCTTGGCGCATCTTCCACCGTAACATCGAGATCCTTATCAAAGTTATTGATCTGGTCAGATATTTCCCGCTTTATACCTTCTGAAGCATCTTTAAATTCCCGAATCCCACGTCCTAACCCCCGCGCTAACTCAGGTAATTTTTTACCGCCAAACAACAACAAAATGGCGATGACGATAAGTATCATCTCCTGCGTTCCAATATTCAAGAATCCTAAAGTCATTTTTCTGTTTATTTAATCATTAACTCGTATACTAAGGTAAGCCTAAATTTAGCTTTAGTCAAAATTTTTGATGTAATTATTTAGTAACATTTCAAAAAGTAGTTTAATAAGCCTCCTGTTGAAAAATACAATAACTATGCAATGGCATGACGATATCAAGCTGTTGAATTGTCTATCTTTGTGCAAACGCTATGTTAAAAAATTTCTATAAACAAAATAAGCACTTCTACTGGAGCGCATTTGCCTTGGCTGGTCCTATCGTGATTTCACAGCTGGGGCAAACCCTTGTTCACACCGCAGATACCGTTGTAGTCGGTAAATTTGCCGGCACCATACCTTTAGCCGCCGTATCCCTCGTGCACTCGGTGTTTATCGTGGTTATGGTTATCGGATTAGGCGTTTCTTACGGCCTGACGCCACTTATTGCACAAGCTAACGGCAAAGCAGATAGAGCAGGTTGTGCAAAATTGCTTTCCAATAGTTTGTGGTTAAACATCGTGACTGCCATCGCATTGTTTTGTTTGGTAAACTTTGGTTCAATGTATGCAATACAGCACCTGGATCAGGATCCACGCGTCGTGGAGACGGCAAAGCCTTATCTATTGATCCTGATGCTTTCGATTTTGCCACTCATGATATTCAATACCTTTAAGCAGTTTGCAGAAGGACTGGGCTTCACCAAGCAAGCAATGAATATCACGATTTGGGGAAATGTGCTCAATATCATCTTGGCCATCGTTTTTGTAAAAGGAATGTTTGGTTTAGAACCTATGGGAATCGTCGGTGTAGGTTACGCCACATTAATCGATCGGATTTTAATGATGCTAGCCATGTCTGCCTATGTTTTGCGTTCGCGATTATTTAAGGTTTACACGGTACACTTTCAACTTAAACACGCCCAACTGGATAAAGTAAAACGTATTTTTAAAATCGGTGCTCCCGTAGCGATGCAGTATGTTTTTGAAGTGGGCGCCTTTGCAGCAGCTTCAGTCATTGCCGGAAAAATCGGTGCCGTCGAACAGGCCAGCCATCAAGTCGCGATTACGCTGGCAGCGATGACTTACATGATGGCGAGCGGTATTGCGTCTGCTGCAACCATCAAGACCGGTCATAATTATGGCAAAATGAATATGCTGCGCGTACAAAAATTTGCCAGCGTTTCCTATCATTTGGTTTTGATCTTTATGGTGATATGTGCATTAATCTTTGCCTTGTTTAACCAGTATCTGCCCATGATGATCAGTGACGACCAATCGGTTATCCGTATTTCGGCACAGCTCCTCATTATTGCCGGCTTATTTCAACTTTTTGACGGCACGCAAGTCGTCGGTCTGGGAATTTTGCGAGGTATTGGTGATGTCAATATTCCGACTTTGATTACTTTTATTGCTTATTGGATTATCGGCATTCCAACGGCTTACTTATTTGGTTTACACCTTAACCTCGGTATCAAAGGTGTATGGTATGGTCTTACGTTAGGCTTATTAACATCTTCTATTTTGCTTTTTCTCCGTTACCGCTTTATGATGAAAAAACGGACTGTGACCGTGGCCAATACCGTGGCAACGATCGAGCTGGATCGTTAAGTTAGGATACATAACAAAAGAAGCAGGATGTTTCGACACCCTGCTTCTTTTGTTATTATATGTAATAAGATTACTAAATCTCGCGATTTACATCCCAATTTTCCAAATAATCGGCTACGCGCTTCAAGAACGTACCTCCTAATGCCCCATCAATCACACGATGGTCGTAAGACATCGAAAGATACATCATATGGCGTATCGCGATGACATCGCCGTCAGCTGTTTCTAACACAGCAGGCCGTTTCTTAATCGTTCCTACCGCTAAAATAGCTGCTTGTGGTTGGTTGATGATGGGAAAACCCATGATGTTGCCAAAAGCACCAATATTAGAAAATGTAAATGTGCCACCCTGCGTATCGTCAGGCTTTAGTTTATTCGTCCGCGAGCGACCGGCCAGGTCATTCACCGCTTTACTTAAGCCGACTAAACTTAGTTGATCTGCATTTTTAATGACGGGCACAATCAAATTTCCGGAAGGAAGGGCCGCAGCCATACCAATATTAATATGCTTACGCTTAATGATATGGTGCCCATCAACCGATACATTAATCATCGGAAAATCTTTGATAGCCTTGCTGATCGCTTCGATAAAAATCGGCGTAAACGTGATATTTTCACCTTCCCGCGCTTTATAGCTATCTTTTATTTTGTTTCTCCAGTTAACTAGGTGAGTTACATCAGCCTCTACAAAAGATGCGACATGCGGAGAGGTCTTCACGCTATGCACCATATGGTCGGCAATTAATTTGCGCATCCGATCCATCTCGATAAGTTCGTCGCCTGCTGTCGTGATTTTCGCCGATGCACTTGCATTATTTACTTTTTCGGCTTGCGGTGTGTTGCTCGTAGAAGTACTTGCATCGACCGAAGCTTCAGGTTTTTCTGCTATCGCACTTCCAGTCACGCGTTGCTGCAAATGATCAAGTATATCTTGCTTGGTTACGCGGCCATCAGCGCCCGTTCCGGCAACGGCATCCAACTCGGCCTGTGTCAACCCCTCTTCTTGTGCAATATTTTTCACCAAAGGTGAATAAAATCGAGAACCAGAGCTTAATTTCGTCCGGTCGGGGCGCTCCTCATTCAGCAGTTCCGTACCAGGAATAGCCGCTTGATCAATAACGACTTCGTCTTTATTAATCTGCTCTTCTTCCTTATTTGTTTCTTCCTGCTGCTCTGTGCGCGCGGTATGATTAACAAGCGTATCGTCATTGGTCGAATCGGAAACTTCTGCGCCGCCTTCAACTTCGATAAGCGCCAGCACATCGCCCACTTGTACGACTTGATTTTCGTGAAAAAGTATTTCAGACAACACCCCAACTACCGGCGATGGCACGTCCGAATCCACCTTGTCTGTTGCTATTTCAACAACTGCTTCATCTTCTTCGATAGTATCACCTACCGATTTAACCCATTTCGTAATAGTTGCCTCAGAAACGCTCTCTCCCATCTTCGGAAGCAACAATTTATATATAGCCATAAGATATAAGTTCGTTCAATGATTTACTAAATTAACATTTAATCTACTTAATTCCTGATAACAGAATATAATATTTTAAATCACACTATTTTTAAAATATTATTTCTCCGAAATCAATTGTTCTTTTTGGAACAGATTCCACAGTAAAGTAAGTGCCGCCATGCTGGCGCGCTGTATGTTAATCGTTCTATCGTTCTTAAAATAATATGTCTTCGTCGTTGTTTCATGTTTTCCTGCTACCGCAATACAGACCATACCGACCGGTTTGTCGGCTGTACCGCCTGTAGGTCCTGCGATGCCACTTGTCGCAATGGCGTACTCGCTGTGAAAAACCTGCTTTGCACCCTCGGCCATTTCCTTAACTGTTTCTTCGCTCACGGCACCATATTTTTCCAATGTTTGCGCATGCACGTGAAGCACATCCATTTTTGCTTGATTGGAATAGGCGACCGTTGCACCTTGAAACATCCGGCTGGCACCAGCGATAGCCGTTATTTGCGCGGCAATAGCGCCACCAGTACAACTTTCTGCGGTGGATAAACGGAGGTTTGCTTCGGAAAAGGCGTTGATTATTACCTCTTCAAAAGTGATATCTGCATGTGCAACCACGTGAGGTTTTATACGCTCGGCCACCAATTCAGTGAAACGTTCGGCTTCCGTCTGCAACACCGACGGATCTTTTCCTACGGCCGTAAACCGTAAGCGCACCATGCCCAGCTTAGGTAGATAAGCCAATTTTAAAAATGGGGGCATCGCCTCTTCAATATCGGCAATTGCGCGTGCCAAATGCGACTCGCCCAGCCCGATAGTGATCAGGTGCGCATTGTATACAAATACATCGCTCTGCTTTTGGCTCAGCGCTGGCAATACGCGATTTTCCATCAGGTATTTCATCTCGAAAGGCACGCCCGGCAAAAACGCGAAATATTTTCCGTTGCGTTCTACCGCCATGCCCGGAGCCGTGCCCACATCATTGAAAAGTACCGTTGCACTGGCCAGCACATCTGCTTGCTGTCTATTCACCTCTGGCATGTCGCTGTATCCGCGACGAGCAAAAAGTTGTTCAACATGCGTCAAAACCGCAGGATCGCGAACCAAGGTCGTCTTAAAATAACGTGCAGCCGTTGTTTTCGTTACATCGTCTTTCGTTGGTCCGAGACCGCCCGTCACGATGATGATTTCTGCACGTGTTTCCGCTTGTTGCAACGCTTGGGTAATTGCTGCTTCCGTGTCAGCAATAGAGGTTATCTGCGCCACGGTAATGTGCAGTGGCGCCAACTGTTGTGCCATCCACGCCGAATTGGTATCGACAATTTGGCCATTGAGAATTTCATCTCCGATGGTTATGATTTCTGCCTTCATAAAATGCTAACGATAGTGCGCAAGTAATTGCGGTTAATAGATATAATGGCTTTCGCGCTTAGTTAGTTTTAAGTCTTGTAAAACAGATGCCTTAGCGCGTATGGTAATATTGTAACTTCGGAATTGTCCGAATGGTGTCCAACCAAAAGACATATCCCAACAATGCAAATCGCGATAAATATTAAAGCGCGTTAAGGAGAGCGCCTGCTGCCTGATATCATAGCCTGTGTTGAACTGTACTTTCCAGTTGGGCGTTACATTGAAATCACCGTTTAAATTGATCGTTGCCGTAACAATATTCTCCATCTGCCGCAAAGTCTGGTTAAACGTCCGCGCATAGTTCATACTGAAGGAGCCATTTAAATTCCAGGGAATATTAAAATCAACAAAAGCATTCGGATCGGTACTGATGCGCGCCAACGCGTTTGCCTGTTCTGTCGTCAGATTAGGCATTTGGTTACGCAGCGAGTCAATGTTGTTGTTGCGGCTTTTGTTTGCATTCGGATTTAAGCTATAGTCAAACGATAAACCGAAGTTTGTGAGGCGAGCCAAACTACCCTCTTGCAACGCAAAACGATCAACACGTATACCATCATCATTCAGCACATACGGATCAAGCGTACCATTGAAATTCAAATTGATCTTTTCCTTGAATAACGAAGTCCGCCCGGAGAAACTGATGGTGGAGAGTTTCAGGGAGTCGGCCATAAAGTTATAGTTACCACTGAATGTCAAACCCTGCAGGATCTTCACTTTTCTGAAGCCCTTACCGGTGGTATCGTTTTCAGTACGAATTTTTGCTTCGACGTTATTATCTACCGAGAAACCAATGCCCATGGATCTTCCCGCGCCAGGCGTTCCATATATACCATTTTCGAAAATGGAATAACGCTCCTGCAAGCCGTTCTCGTTCACGAAATCACGGTAAAATCCATAACGTGGGTCGGAAAAATCTGGTCGATAATTGACATTGACGGAAGGTGTTATGACATGTCGTATAGCTTCGATCTTGCCCATCTTGGGATACATCCCGTAAACTTTGGTAGATAAACCCGAAGACACCGAATAATCGTAAGCGCGGCGAAAACCTTGAACCGTGTCGCGAACTTCCCTAAATCCATTGACCTGGTTGACTAGGTTTTTTCTAATTGTTTGTAAATACCAGCGCTCTGTATAATTTACCGACGTATTAAACTGGAAATATTTAAAAACATTCAAATTTAACGCGATTGGGATATTGTGTTGAAAACCGTTGGTGAAGTTACGAAGTGCCTCCTTTTTGAAAAGCAGGGAGTCTCTTGTCGATATGGAATTTCGACCTTGTAAGCTATACCCTACCGTGATCCGCTGATACCATTTCTGTTCGCCTACGCGGTTTTTGGAATCAAAAGGATTGAACGTAGACACGTTTAAACTGAAGGTTGGTAACTCCAAGCTCACGTCGCCGGTGTTCATCGTTTGGCGATGGCTCAAACTAGACGTAAAGTTGACCTTACCATCAGCAAATACCTTTCCGTAAGAAATCGAGGATGACATGTTGTTACGCGTAACATCTTCTACGCTATTCGTCATGTTAAAACCCGTATTCTGAAAATACGTTCCGGTAGCTACGTTGACCGATGCCGTAAACGAGGTTCCGGGATTAGCTTCTTGACGCTGGGTGTGATTCCAGGTGACGTTAAAATCTCGGTTTGTTCGGTAGGTTGGTGTACCTTCGATTCCTGAAGGCGTAGAAGCGTAGCGAATGTTGAAACCGCCGCTATATTTGTAATTCACGAGGTAATTTGTCCGGATCGTACCTTCCCATGCACCTCTTGAATATACACTTCCGCGGATTTCCGAATCCCAGTAATCATTAAAAGCAAGATACCATCCAAAATCGCGAACGGCCAATCCACGGGTCACATCTTCGCCAAATGAGGGAAAGAGAAAACCCGACGCGCGCTTATTTTGTCTTGGAAAGAAACCAAACGGTATCGCTGCAAACTTGATCGGTATATTTTCGACAACGAGATACGCCGGACCGACAATAATATGATTTCCGGCCAATAAACCTTTTGAAAACTGAATACCAAAGTGGGTATGCGGGTAAGGCAAATTACAGGTACTGTACATTCCCGTGCGAAGCGAAAGCTCGTCATAAATATTTTTCCGAACAACCTTAGCCTGAATGTATGCGCCATCCTGCTCCGTCATAATTCCATACGTATTTCCCTCCTTGGATTTATAGTCGTAGACAAGCGAGTCGACGGATTTGGGCGTGTCGCCGGGAAAAATAACCACCGGCCGTCCGACGTACTTGCCATTATGATCGGTCACACCGCTGGCAAACAGCTGATTGGTATTACGATCCAGGCGAATATAATCTGCGGAAAGCTCAAATTCCTGGTATTTTACTTTTGCGCCGTTATATAAGTGGAGAATGTTTTTATTTACCTGGTTCCAGGATGAATCGTTGGCTAAAATGGTGACGACAGTTTCCAGTCCATCTTCACCTTGCATCACGACCGTATCCTGTCCTGCGCGCGCTTTAAGATCGTTTTTTACGGTATCTGGGGCAATTAATGTTGTATCTTGAACGTTAGAAGTGTTAGTCCTGGAAGGCTGTGTCACCTGGGCATGGGAAACCGAGATGATCGCAAACAAGAATAAAATGGTGCAGAAAAAACAAGTTAACGCCTTCAATGTTAATTACGAATGTTATTTTTGTTTGAATTTAAACTTTATTTCGGCAAAAATAGTCAAAAAAGATTTAGAAAGCGTGGCATACGATCACGAAATGAGGAAAATAAATTTTACGCTATTTTTGCACATTAATTAAACGAAGATATACAAGGATATTATACACATGACGAAAAATTTAAATGTAAAAAAATTGAGTTTATTTGTTGCAACGATTTTTACGTTAACCCTTACCACATCGTCCACGCCGCCACTGGCAGATCAAGAACCAAAAGCAGCGGCACAAAATGTACGCACAATCGTGATCGATGCCGGACACGGCGGTCATGACGCAGGCGCCCGTGGAAGACAATCGAATGAAAAAGATATCGCCTTGAGCGTTGCCCTCAAACTGGGAAAGAAGATTGAAGATGAAATGCCTGGCGTAAAGGTATTATTTACGCGAAAAACGGATGTATTTATCCCCCTTTACGAACGTCCTGCGGTCGCGAATAAGAACAAAGCAGACCTTTTTATCTCCATACACTGCAACTCTGCCGATGCTGATAGACGCGTAAAAAACAGCCGCGGCCGCTATGTCAATACAGTCGTTCGCAACCCTTCCGTACGTGGAACAGAAACATTTGTATGCGGTTTTAACCGACTGGGAAGTCAGGACGTCGCGATACGAGAAAATGCGTCGATCTTGCTGGAGGATAATTACAAAGAAAACTACGGCGGATTTGACCCTAAAGATCCCTCAAGTATGATCGTTTTTCAGTTGATGAAAAACCAATATCGCCGCGAAAGTATCCGCCTTGCTTCCAACATGCAAGATGAGTTTGTCCGAAATTCACGCGTCAACAGAGGTGTACAGGAACTGTCTCTTGCCGTACTTGCTACCGCTGGCATGCCTTCTGTCCTGACGGAAATTGGCTTTATTAGCAGTCCGGATGAAGAAGAATATATGTTATCTGCCAACGGTCAAACGGAAATTGTAACAAATTTATTTAATGCAATAAAAACGTACAAAACGTCTGTTGAACGGTAAACATTTAGTACTTTAGTTTGTTGTTACTTCGTATTAAATAAAAAATTCAGATCATATTTTGAAAATATCTAACGAAACAAAAGTAGGGATCATCACGGTTGCTGCGCTCGCGCTCTTATTTATAGGTTACAATTTTTTAAAGGGAAATGATGTTTTCAGTACTGAAAATGAATTTTACACCGACTATGATAATGTCGACGGACTCACGGCTTCCAAACCGGTCGTCGTAAATGGTTACCAGATAGGACGTGTTTCCGAGATGGAACTTTTGGGTAATGGAAAGATCAGGACACATTTTAAGATTAAAAATCAATACCAGATACCTTCAAACTCTGTTGCTCGAATCGTGAGCGCCGATTTGCTAGGTAGTAAAGCAATTGTTTTTGAGCTCGGAAATAGCACCACGATGGCCAAAGACGGTGATCCGTTATTGTCTGACGTTCAAGCCAATCTGTTGGAGAAGGTAGAACCTTTGCAGAAAAAAGTAGAAAATCTGGTTGTTAAACTCGACTCTGTTATTTCCGCAGTTAATACAGCACTGGATGATGAGTTTCAGCGCGATTTCAAGAGTAGCCTGCACAGTATTTCCGTATCGCTTAACAATATGGAGCGGATAACGAGCGATGTGGAAGGACTGATGGGGTCTGAAAAAATACGTTTGGCGAAAATCATGCAGAATTTGGAGTCGATCACCAATAACTTCAAAAACAACAATGCTAAGATCAATAACATTTTAGCCAACCTGGATAATTTATCCAGCGATCTATCAAAAACCGAGATTAAAGCAACCATCGACAATGCAAATAAAGCGATGGCAGATATTCAGGCGATCACCACCAAGATAAATAATGGCGAAGGCTCGATTGGTTTGCTGTTGAACGACGAGCAGCTATACAACAACCTTAATAGTGCATCATCCGAATTTGATGGTTTAATCAAGGATGTCAAAGAACATCCGGGCAAATATATTCGCTTGAGTATATTCGGAAAGAAAGACACCAAATAGGCCCTTTCTCGAAGTAAAGCACTAAACGAAGGTGTCTAAAAAGGCACCTTCTTCTGTTTTACAGTTTTTTTAGCTTCCATACATTTTTTGTTTCCAATATTAGGCTGCAAGTCGATATATCGTACTTTTTACCCTTTCCAGACCTATATTTATCGCTGGTAGGGAGCT
>JAAIGF010036555.1_pt1 | contig 17090 bp, 14 predicted proteins | sample 6487441 | NCBI WGS metagenome assembly JAAIGF01 (sample SAMN13974129, study PRJNA590717) | phyllosphere metagenome | biome: pepper field; feature: multiple bacterial spot infested pepper fields; material: pepper leaves; isolation source: leaves from pepper fields | host: Capsicum annuum ... | reverse complement strand
GTCCTGCGCCTCCGGCAGGCTACCCTGCAGCGCGCCGCGCACGGCCTGCAGGGCCGGGTCGACGCCGCGCAGCGGGTGCCACATGCCGATCCACTTGAAGTGGCGGGTGTGGCGCAGGGTCTGCGCGCTGCCCAGCCACAGTGGCTGGTCGCCGGGCTGCAGGACGTGACCCGCCGGCCACAGGCGCAGCACGAACAATTCGTCCTCGCGCTCGCCGTCGCGCACCATCAACAAGGTTTCAACCTGGGTGTCCAACGTGGCCGGCAACACCGGCAACTCGCGCGGTGCCGTGTTCTTTTCAAGCATCTGGAGTGCCTCTTCCCAGCCTGCCTGCTCCTGCGCACGCCAGCCCTGGGCCTCCAGCTTGGCCTGCAAGGGGGCAAGCGGACCGGCCACCTGCACATCCAGCGGCCAACGCTGGTCGTCGTCGAACTCGTTACGGCGCGGCGGCATCTGCTGCCAACCCTGCTGCCACCACAACTGCGCGTCCATCGCCACCGGCGCAGGCTGGGCCGGCTCGAAGCGGTCCAGCTTGACCGGGATGTTGCGCGGCGCGTACCACAGCGCGGCAACGGCGAAGGTGCCGTAAAACAGCCAGGCGGCTGGCTTGACCCAGAACGACCGGTTGAAGCGGCGACGGTAGGCGATGCCCAGCACCAGCAGCCAGAAGGTGCCGAACAACATGCCGCCAACCACATCGCTGAGCCAATGTGCGCCCAGGTAGAGACGCGCGAAGCCGATCAGGCTCACCACCACGCCGGAGACAAGATACGGCCACACGCGGGTGCGACCGGGCAGCTCGCGGGCGATCAGCACCGCGAAGAAGCCGAAGGTGATGGTGGCCATCGTCACCGACACCGAGGGGAAGCCGAAGCCACTGCTGGCGTGCGGCGGTCGCACCACGTCCACTGTGGTGCCCAGCAGTTTGGTCAGCGCCAGGCCGAAGGCCAGCGCGGCCAGCCAGTGCGCAGCGGCCATCCAGCGCCGGCGCCAGAGCAGATAACCCATGCCGGCCGCCGTGGCCGGCAGCAGCACCTGCCAGGCACCGAGCGATGCCAGTGCTGCCATCGGGTGGTCGGCGAGCGGGTTGCGCAGCGCCAGCATGGTCTGGTGCACCCACAGGTCAACGCTCAGCGGCTCGCCATGGGCGACCACCACCATCAGCAGCACGAACCACGCCCAGCCCAGCAACAGCAGCATCAGCGCAAGCATGGCCAGCGGCACCGATTCGCGGCGCTGCGGGTCGAACACCGACACCGAATAGCGCCCCAGCGTGGGATGGCGTTGCGACCAGGCCAGCAGCCGCGCCAGCCAGCTGTCCATGCGCGAGGCCGACCACTGGTAGCTGTAGAGCACGATCGCCCAGACCAGACCGAGGATCACACCGAGCAGACCCACCACTACCACCAGCCGGCCGGCTACCGCTGCCACCGCATCGTAGGCCTCACCCAATACCCAGCCGGGTATCAGGAACAGCACCGCCCAGGACAGACAGGCCATGCCGCTGGCCTGGACGTAACGGCTGACCGGCATCTTCATCATGCCGGCGATGGCCGGCACGAACGGCCGGATGGCACCGACGTAGCGCGCCACCAGAATGCTCTTGAACGCGTTGCGGCGGAACATCAGCTCGCCGCGCTCGAGCAGCTGCGGATAGCGGCTGAACGGCCATATCCCGCGCAGACGGTCGCCCCAGCGTCGGCCGATCCAGTAGCTGATGCCGTCACCGGCGAAAGCGCCCAGCGCCGCGCAGGCCACGGCGTAGGGACCGGAGATCTGGCCCAGGCCGATGAACACGCCGACGGCGAACAGCAACGGCAGGGCGGGCACCAGCGCGCCCAGCACAATGACCGCGTCGCAGAAGGCGATCAGGAAAATGACCGCACCGGCGAGCACGGGATGAGCCGCAATCCACGCCAGGGTGGCGTCAATCCAAGAAGAGTCCATCGCCCGATTATAGGGGCGCACCGCAGATGCGTTGTCAGCTGTTACAAGCCATTACAGTCCGGTGGCCAGCGCGGCGATGGCCTAGAATGGGCCATGGCATCTCCTCATTTGCAACCGCATACGGCGCTCAAGTCCGACAGCTTTGGCCGCATCCTGCTGGTCGAGGGGCCGCAGGGACGCTTTGTACGCCGCGACCTGGGGGCCACGCCCTGGTGGCTGCGGGTCCCTGCCTGGTGGTTGGCGCGGCGCGAGGCACGGGCGTTGCGGCACCTGCAGGGCATGGCTGACGTGCCACAACTGCTTGCCTGGGACGGCCACTGGCTGGATCGCAGCTTCATGGCCGGCGATGCGATGTACCAGCGGCCACCGCACGGTGACCTGGCCTGGTTCCGCTCGGCCCGGCGCCTGCTGCAGCAGCTTCATCGACGGGGCGTGGCGCACAACGATCTGGCCAAGGAGGCCAACTGGCTCGTCACCGAGGACGGCCGGCCCGCGTTGATCGACTTCCAGCTTGCGGTGATCGGGCATCCGCGCTCGCGCTGGATGCGCCTGCTGGCCCGCGAGGATCTGCGCCACCTGCTCAAGCACAAGCGGATGTACTGCCGCACGTCACTGACGCCGGTGGAAAAGCGCGTGCTCAAGCGTACCTCGTGGGTGCGCGAACTGTGGTTTGCCACGGGCAAGCCGGTCTACCGCTTCGTCACCCGGCGCATCCTGCACTGGGAGGACAACGAGGGGCAGGGGCCCAAGCCCTGAACCCGGCGGGCAGGTCAGGGCGCGATGGCCTGGCGGCCAACGAAGACGCGCTTGTCGTCGAAATCATAAGCCACCTGCAACTGCCCCACATCCGCGCATGCATGACACTGGCGCAGTGGCGTGCGGTACAGCAGGCGCACACCGCCCTGGTCCAATGCCGCCGTGCCGGCCGCCTGCGCGGGGGCAAACGGCATCGCGCCGGGGTGTGACTGCAGTACCGCCTGCGCCACCGGATCCTGCGCGGCGTTGTCCAGGGTGGGAATGGCGTCCACATCGATGCGTCGCCCTGCGCTGTCCACCAGCAGCGTGCCCTGGTTGGTGTTGGCGCGGAACGGGTAGGTCACGGTGGCCACACCGATGCCGTCGTGTTCGTGCCAAGCGCTCACGTAGGCCAACTCGCCATTGACCGACAGCTCACCGGCCGCGGCAATGGCAGCGGGGCTGGCGCCGCCCCCGCGCATCGCATCCTGCAGACACTGGACGCTGGGCTGACCCTGGCGACAGGCGTTGATGTCGCCGTCCCAGCTGACCGCGCGGCTCCAGCGACCGGTCTCGGCAGGCGTCGCCGTCCCGGTCCCGGCCGCCACACGTGGCGACGCGGAAGGCGTGGGCTGGCAGGCGGCCAGCGCCAGCAACGGACAGAGCAGCAGCAGACGGTGGGTCATGGCGAGCGTCTCGATGCGGTAGGCCGGGGCGTCAGCGGAGCACACCACCGGTAAAGCCTGTGTGGTGGCGGCATAATGCAGCCACATCGTTTTCTGGAGCGTGCCATGACCAGCCTGCAGGGGAAAACCCTTTTCATCACCGGTGCTTCCCGCGGCATTGGTCTGGCCATCGCCCTGCGTGCGGCGCAGGACGGCGCCAACATCGCCATCGCCGCCAAGTCGGCCGTGCCCAATCCCAGACTGCCGGGCACCATTCATTCCGCTGCCGAGGCGGTGCGCGCCGCAGGTGGGCAGGCACTGGCGCTCAGATGCGACATCCGCGACGAGGACCAGGTGCGTGCGGCCGTAGCGGCGACTGTGGACGCTTTTGGCGGCATCGACATCCTGGTCAACAATGCCAGTGCGATCTGGTTGCGCGGCACGCTGGACACGCGGATGAAGCGTTTCGACCTGATGCAGCAGGTCAACGCCAGAGGCAGTTTCCTGTGCGCGCAGGCCTGTCTGCCGCACCTGCTGCAGGCGCCCAATCCGCATGTTTTGACCTTGGCGCCACCGCCCAGCCTGGACCCGAAATGGTGGGGCCCGCATACCGGGTACACACTGGCGAAGATGGGCATGAGCCTGGTCACGCTGGGACTGGCCGCCGAGTTCGGTCCACAGGGTGTGGCAGTCAACGCATTGTGGCCGCGCACGATCATCGCCACTGATGCGATCAACATGATTCCCGGCGTGGATGCGGCCGGTTGCCGCAGGCCGCAGGTGGTGGCCGACGCCGCGCACGCCGTGCTTGTGCGTGCGGCCACTGGTTTCCACGGCCATTTCCTGATTGATGAAGATGTGTTGGCGGAGGCTGGTGTGAACGATCTGACAGGCTATGCGATGGATCCATCGCAGCCGCTGCTGCCGGATCTGTTCCTGTAGAACGGATGCAACAGGCAGGTCTTGTACACGTATCGTTGCATCCGCTTTGTTACCCTGCGCGCCCTTTCGACCTGCATGGAGTGCAGAATGCATCACCTCCCCCGTTATCTCCTCGTCGCCGCCATCGCGCTGGGCGCGCTGCTGGCCGGTTGTTCCAAGCAGGGGGCAGCCCCGCAGGACCAACGGGAAATTTCCAGGATCAATGCCTACGTCAACTGCTTCAACGGTGTAGGCCAGCCGGTCCAGGAGGCCATGGAAAGCTATGTATCCTGGATCGACGATGTCGATGCGGGCCCTACCGGCAAGGAAACCCTGGTGCGTGGACCGCGCATGATTCCCACCCATCGCGTCGAGATGTGCGGCGAGCCGATGACGGCCGCGCTGGAGCAGGGCCCGGCAGATGCGGAACTGGATCCGGTCGCGCGCAGGTTCCAGCAGGCGTTTACTGACGTCAACGAGAAGCTTGCCGAAGCCAGCCGCTACTACGACCGGGAGGACTACAAGCGCGACGGTGGCGAGGGCATGAAAACGCTGCATGCCCCGTTGATGCAGGCCTACAGGACTTTCCACGCCGCCAGTGGCGAGCTCTCCGCTGCGCTCGACGTGAAGGAAGACCAGCGCCGTGATGCGCAGATCGCGCAGGTCGAAAAGGACGAGGGCCGCAGCGTGAACTTCTATCAGCTGAGCCTGTTGGGCGAGGGCAAGAAGCTGGTGACCCTGCTCAACGAGGATCAGCCTGACGTGCCCGCTTCCGAAGCGCAGCTGAAGGTGTATCAGGATCTGCTGGACCAGGCGCAGAAGGACAAGGTGGGTGAGGGTGATGCACCGTGGGGTCATGTGCAGCGTTCGGCTGACGGGCTCGTACGCCAGGCCGGTCGCCGCATCGAGCGGGTGAAGGCCAACAAGCCGCTGACCCGCAGCGAGCAGATGCTGCTGGAAAACGGCACCGCGCCGGAGGGCAGCCAGGCCAAGCTGCTGGATGCATACAACGATCTGGTCGACATGAGCAACCGTCGCTCGCGTTGACGCGACACGGCCGTCCGCGCCCGCAGGCGCAGACGGCCACTGCCTGTGCGCTGATGGCATCGGATTCCGGCCAGCGACGGGTTTGACAATTCCGCAGGCGTCGTCGCCTCGCTAGGATCGATCGGACACCGGATGGCGATGACGCCCGCGGCATGACGCCGCGGCGGACGCGGGCGCGCGTCTCCGGGTTTCCCTGTCAAACCCAGGAGGACGATGCATGAGTGATCGCAGTGACGAAAGCGGCCGCACAGGGCCGGCGGACACAGAGGGCGGTGCGGCGCGTCGGTACAGCATCAGCAGCATGGATTCCAACAGCAGTGCTGACGACGAGCAGTACCAGTGTGATGAAGCAGCCCTGGCGGAAGCCCGCGATCTCGCAAGACGGGTGGCGTCGCGGTGGCAGGGGCACGCGGTGCGGGTCATCGCGTTGCAGCAGCTGGAAAGTGAACTCAGCGGATTATCGCCGCGACTGCTCGACCTGTTCTGGACCGAGCCAGGCGCATTGCCGCCAGACGCGGTGCAGGCACTGGCAGATGCCGAACCTGACCCGGCACGTCGACAGCAGATCCTGGCGCGCGGTGAACGCCTGCAGCAGACCCAGCCGTTTCATGCTGCTGCACAGCCGACCTCATCAGAAACGCCGAATGCGCCGCCTCCGTCACCGGCGTCCGGCCCGTCGCCCTCACCCACCGGTGATCTGTCGCCGCAACCGACGGCTGCGCCGCCCCCGTCACCTGTAGCGGGCCCGTCACACGCGTCTGGCGCGAGCGGGGTGTACGACCCGGGCCCGCCGAGCTATTTCTCAGTCAGTGACTCTGACAGCAGCGGTAGTGCTTACGAGGACTGGGGCAGTGATGCCGAGGCGGAGGAGGCCATCAATACCGACTGGTCGCTGCTGGGTGATACCGGCATGCCACTGGACCGCCGCGTTGAAGCGCTGCAGCGGATGACTGACCACCTGTATGGTCTGTCGCCGGAGGGACGGGAGGCCTGGGCCGCTGACGAGGCGATGAGCGTCGTTCTTGAGACCGGGCTCAATCTGCTTGCGCTAGACGATGAGAGCGGACGGATGCATACCAGCGCCGCCGCTGGCGCATTGGGCGGCATGCTGGATTTCCTCGCCGAGTACGGGCCGGTGTATCAACAGGACGCGGTCCTCATGCAGCGCCTGCGCGCCGCCGCGCAGCACCCCGATGCAATCAGCGTGGGCCTGCCTGCCAGTGTACGTGCCTTGACAGCTGACAGGCCGCAGCAGCGCGACGTGCGGCATCGTCCAGAACACGTGGAGGCGCGCCAACTGGCGCGTCGGACGGTGGGCGCGCGCGGAGAGATCGTCGCTCTGGCATCGCTCCTGCATGATGAGCAGCAGCCGCTGGCACGGCGCATCGACGCGCTGTCGCGGCTTGGCGTGCACCTTGGCAACCTGGGCGACAGCGACTTTGCGGACTATGCAGCCACCACATTTTCCCAGGATCTGTCGGCAGGTATCGCTGTCATGCACGCAGCGGCGGACCGACACAGAACGGACGTGGATCTGTCGCCCGCTGCCGCTACCGCGCTGGCCCGGTTGGGTGAACGTTACGCATCGCAGATCGAAAGCGACGTCGCGCTGTCGAGCGCACAACAGCGTGAGCTGGAGCAGCTCGGACAAAGCGCAGCGGGGCGGCAGGTCGGTCTCGCAGGGAGCTTCCGATATCGCGGGACGACAGTTGCAGATGCGGATGTCCAGCAGGCACGCGCCGACGCGACCGGAGTGCTGCAGGCCCAACTCAATACCTTGGTGCGCGCGCCTGCGCCGGAGCAGGAAGATGCCTCACCCGATGGCGGGGCGTTGGAGGCTACGCTGCAGCAGCTTGATGACAGCCGTCTGACGGTCGAGCGCCGGACCGAGGCCGCGGCCGAAGTGGTCACCTTGCTTGAAGGAATGAATGCGGACGAGCGCGCCCAGGTACTGCGCTCGGATGGCCGCCAGCTGCTGCTCGGTCTGACCGGACTGGCAGAAGACAGCGGTACAGAGGCCGCCCATGCGGCAGTTGCCAGAGCACTGCGGATACTGATCGACGCTGGCGGCATGGCGCCAGACGAGCTGGCCCTGCTGCTGGTGGGAAGCCGCGATGCAGACAGTACACCGCTTGCGGAGCTGGAGGACGCCACGATCCTGCAGCTCATCCGTGTTGTCGCAGCACCGGGTTCGGCCGCCGCAGACAGCGCCGCCCTGTTCAAAGTGCTCGTCCGCAGAATGGAGCCTGCACTCGGCGCAGCTGATGCACAGGCCATCAACCGGGCCTGGCAGCGACGACATCAGCAGCAGGCATCGCCTGTTGTGCCTGGCCAGGAGCAGGGCTTGGACCCGGAACAGGCTGCGGCCCTGCTTGTGCATCTGTGTCGCCCTGTCGACGAAGTGACCCGGCCCTCGCAGCTGGCTGCGGTCGCGCGCATGCTCACAAGCGTGGATGCCATGCCGGCCAGAAGCCGGGCTCGGGTAGTGCTGGACCCCGATGCCAGCGCGGCGCTGGTCCGTCTGGCGGTGAATGAATCGCTGCGGCCACCGGCAAACGCGTCCTTGCCTGGCAACGGTGCCGCCATCGCGGCAATGGTGACGCATACGTTCCAACGCGCGCTGACCCACGCTGACGATGCACAGGTAGTGGCAGCGATGGTCGGCAGGCGTGGAGAACCCTCCGTGCTGCAGGAGCTGGCGCCGGGACGGGGGCATCGCAACCTGCAGCCACTGGCCGCGCTGGTCTACCAGCAGATTGCCGCACAGCGCCACCCGGCGCTGCTGGCGCTGCCGGTGCACAATGAGCGCGGCAGGACGATGCCGTTGGCGGACCTGCTCCGCACCCAGCCCAATGTGGGGGTGTACCCGCACCCGGAGGCGACACCCGATCCGTCACCGCGGTCCTCGCCCGGGTCCGCGGGCGGCACGCTTGAACGACTGGCTGCGCAGATCCAGCGCAATGTCCAGCCGCAGCGGCAACAGCAGCAGCGTGTGCAGCAGTCACTCCAGCAAGCAGATGCACGGGCACACCATCGCGACGCTCAACTGCGCGCCGAGCGCGATCAGACCGTCGCGACGGCGCGCGAGCGGCTTGACGCGCTCTGCGCCACCAACCGCAGATACCGTGACCAGACCCAGCAGCAATACGCGCAGGCGCGCGAACATTCGGCGCAGCTGCGCGCCGAGCAGCGCGACGAGGCGGCGCAGGCACGTACCTCGACGCGAGTGCGCTGGGCGGCGGGTGCAGCAGCGGCCAGTCTGTATGCCGGCGCGTTGGCCAACCATCAGCGACGTATGCAGGCGCTGCAGCAGGCGCAGACGCGCCGGCAGATGCTGGAACCGCCGCGACCGCCGGCACGGCCGGCCCTGCCCGCCGCTGCCGTGCCTGCGCACGACCTGCGCGAGTTGTCCGGCGCCGCTGTGCCCCCGGCGCTGACCCAAGGGGAGGCAGCAGGCGGACCGGTACTGCAGTTGCCTGCCGGCAGCACGGTGGCGCAGGGAAGGGTGACGGTACCGGTTGCCTTCGATCACGACGGGCAGCGCCATCCCGGTCGGCTCGATCTGCGCCTGCGTGAAGGCGCGCCGCCACCCACGCTGGTGCTGGCGGCCCAGGCCGAAGCGCCGCCGATGGTGGATGCGGTAACGGGCCTGCCGGTGATGCGGCCTGAGCAGTCGCTGGCGTCCTGGACGCCGCCACCGTCGACATTCAGTACGCGGGACGTGCACCAGCTGCGTTCCGGCGTGGCGCTCACCTTCAACCGTGGCGAGCCGACGCAGATGCACCTGCTTGCTGACAGCAGGACCTTCGAGCGCATGCAGTTCCACTACAACGCCGGTGGCCGGCTGGAGATACGTCATGCTCCGATGCAGGCCGCCTACGTTGAGGCACCTGCCGCATCCCTGCAGGGAGCGGGCCTGCGCACACTCGGCCCGGTACCCGCGCAGCGTGAGCGTGCCAGCGCGGCGGCCAGCCTGCCTTCTTCACCGACGCCCGGACCGTCGCGTCAACGTGTAGGTGCTGCGAGGCAGCGCAGCGCGCCGTCGGGCCACGAACTGGCCGCGCGCGACCGGCAGCAACGGCTGCAGGAAGCCGCCGTTGCGGTTGCACGCAGCCGAGACCCCGCGCGACAGGGGCGTGGCGGCATGCAGCGGTGAGCCATGGTGCGTGCGATCAGGCAGGTGGCGGCGCGCTCAAGGCGTTGCCACACCGGCTGCAGTAGCGCGCATCCGCCACATGGGTCTGCAGCCCGCAACGGCTGCAGTCCTGCGTTGGCTGCCCCTGCTGCCCGGCCTCGCGCATGCTGTTGGCCAGTTCGGCGGTGTAGATGCCGGTGGGCACGGCGATGATGCTGTAACCGATCAGGATGAGCACCGAGGTGACAAACCGACCCAGCGCCGTCTGCGGCACGATGTCGCCGAAGCCGACGGTGGCCATGGTCACCACCGCCCAGTACATGCTGCTGGGGATGTTGCTGAATCCGTGGGCAGGGCCTTCCAGCAGGTACATCAGCGCGCCGGCGATGATGGTGATGGTGATCACCGTGAACAGGAAAACCAGCACCTTGCGTCGGCTGCGCCAGAGCGCCTGCATCAGCACGCCGCTTTCCTCGATGTAGCGGGTCAGCTTGAGGATGCGGAACACGCGCAGGATGCGCAGCGCACGCACCACCAGCAGGCTCTGCGCACCGGGAACCAGCAATGAGAGATAGGTTGGCAGGATGGACAGCAGGTCGATGACCCCCCAGATGCTGAACGCATAACGCAGAGGGCGTCTGACCACCATCAGGCGCGCCACGTACTCGGCGGTGAACAGCACGGTGAACGCCCATTCCACGCCGTACATCCAGTGTGACCAGCGCGCGTGCAGGTGCTGCACGCTGTCGAGCATCACCACCAGCACGCTGGCGATGATCGCCGCCACCAGCAGCAGATCGAAGTTGCGCGAGGGCGGCGTGTCATGCCGGTAGATGATGTCGAACCAGTGGCGGCGCCAGCCGGTGTCGGCGGCAGGGCTCAGCGGGGGGTCGGAAAGGGGACGCATGGTCGCATTGTGCCGCAGGGGCGGCGGGGCGAGAATGGGACCTTTCCCAAGCCGCAGACCGCCATGACCGCCGCCGCCGACCCGCTGATTTCTCTGTCGCACTATTACCTGCCGGTGTACAAGCCGCGCCAGCTGGTGTTGGAGCGTGGCCAGGGCGCGCGCGTCTGGGACAGCCAGGGCCGCGAGTTCATCGACCTGGCCGCCGGCATCGCGGTGTGCGGACTGGGGCATAACGACCCCGATCTGAAGGCGGCGCTGCTGGAGCAGGCCGACAAGCTCTGGCACACCAGCAATGTGTTCTACAGCGCGCCGCCGCTGCACCTGGCCGAGGAGCTGGTGCAGGCCTCGCGCTTCGCCGAGCGGGTGTTCCTGTGCAACTCCGGTGCCGAGGCCAACGAGGTGGCCATCAAGCTGGTGCGCAAATGGGCGTCCAGCCAGGGCCGCAGCGCGGATCGCCGGGTCATCGTGACCTTCCGCGGCAGCTTCCACGGGCGCACCCTGGGCACGGTCACCGCTACCGCCCAGCCCAAGTACCAGGAAGGCTACGAGCCCCTGCCGCAAGGCTTCCGCTACGTTGACTTCAACAACGAGGTGCAGCTGGAGACTGCCATGGCCGCCGGCGACGTGGCCGCCGTGATGCTCGAGCCGGTACAGGGCGAGGGCGGGGTGATGCCGGCCAAGCCGGGCTTCCTGCAGCGTGTGCGCGAACTGTGTGACCAGCACCAGGCGCTGCTGGTGCTGGACGAGATCCAGACCGGCATGGGCCGTACCGGTACGCTGTTTGCCCACTGGCAGGACAGCGTCACCCCGGACATCGTCACCCTGGCCAAGGCGCTGGGCGGCGGTTTCCCGATCGGCGCGATGCTGGCCGGCCCGAAGGTGGCCGAGGCGATGCAGTTCGGGGCGCATGGCACCACCTTCGGTGGCAATCCGCTGGCCGCAGCCGTGGCCCGCGTTGCGCTGCGCAAGCTGGCTTCCGATGAGATCGGTCACAACGTCGGCCGGCAGTCGCAGGCGTTGCAGGCGGGGCTGCAGCAGATCGACGCCGAGTTCAATATCTTCAGCAAGGTGCGCGGGCGTGGTCTGATGCTTGGCGCAGTGCTCAATGCCGACCATGCCGGCCAGGCCGGGGTGATGCTGGACCATGCCGCCGCGCAGGGTCTGCTGATCCTGCAGGCAGGGCCGGACGTTCTCCGCTTCGTGCCGGCACTGAACATCACCGATGAAGAGCTCGCCGAGGGTCTTACGCGGCTGCGTGCTGCCATCCAGTCGTACCTGGCTGGGCGCTGATCACACCGTGCCGGGCAGCGCCCGGCATCTGGCCATCACCACGCGTAGCGTTTGAGGACCTTGCCGAGGCTGCGGCCATCATGCACGGTTTCGGCATGCAGGCCGGCCTGCCGCGCGCCGCGCACATGGGTGAACAGATCGTCTACGAACAAGGTCTGGGAAGGTGTGCCCTGCAGCAGCTGCAGGGCCTGCAGGAATACTTCCGGCTCAGGCTTGCGGATACCCAGACGGCCACTGCACAGGATGCGGCCGGCCAGTCGCGGCCACAGATTCGGCAGGTGATGGGCGATCACCTGCTCGATCAGCGCGCCGTTGTTGCTCAGCACCGCCAACGCCACCCGCTCCGGCAACGCCTGCAGCCGCTGCAGCACCGAATGCTGCGGGGTGCTGGCCCGTGTTCTGGCCTCCACCCACTGCGCGGCATCGATGCGGCACCCGACCGCGCGTGAGAGTGCTGCCAGGTAGCCGGCCGTGTCCAGTGCCCCCTCGCTGTAGGCGCGGTCCAGTCCGTGGCTGGAGGCCAGCGCCTGCACGCCTGATGGCGACAGGCATACGTTCGCTGCCAGATGCTGCACGTAACGCGAGCGCTGCACGCGCAGCAGCACGCCGTCGGCATCGAGCAGCAGCAATGAAATGGTTGGCGCCATGTCCGCCAGCATGCCGCATGCAGCTGCCGGGGTGCGACAGCCGGTCGCAGCCGGGTGGCCGGTGCGCTTCCTACAATGGGGGCATCAATGAGAGGAGTGCGGACGCGTGCGCAAGGCAATGTGGACAGTGGGACTGGCAGGCGTGCTGATGGCGCCGGCGGCCATGGCGAAGGTCTGCGCCGTGAGCATCGACAGCACCGACCAGATGACCTTCAGCCGCAGCAGCATTGCCGTAGCCGGCGATTGCACCGAGGTCGAGTTGACCCTGCGCCACACCGGTCGCATGGCAGCGACCGCGATGGGCCACAACTGGGTGCTGACCCGTACGGCGGATTACCAACCGGTGGCGATGCTGGGCATGCGCGGCACGCTGGCCGACAGCTACCTGCCGAAAAACGACGCGCGCGTGCTCGCGCATACCCCGGTGATCGGGGGGGGCGAGAGCACCAAGGTGCGGTTCTCCACGCGCGGGCTGCAGAAGGGCGGCGCGTACACCTACTTCTGTTCGTTCCCCGGGCACTTCGCCATGATGAAAGGCCGCTTCACCTTCGGCTGAGCCGAAATGCTCCTGGTAGGTGACGACCGTTGGTCGTCACGCCTCCGCCCCGGCCAGGTGACGACCGTTGGTTGTCACAGCGTTGCCCTTACCCCTTGACCGCCTTGAACGCCACGCGCGCCGCCGCCAGCGTCGCCTCGATCACCGCATCATCGTGCGCGCTGGAGATGAAACCGGCCTCGTACGCCGACGGCGCCAGGAACACCCCCTGCTCCAGCATCGCGTGGAAGAAGCGGTTGAACGCCGGAATGTCGCACGCCGTCGCCTGCGCGTAGGTTTCCACCTTCTGGTCGGTGAAGAACAGACCGAACATCGCACCGACCTGGGTGGTGGTCACCGCCACCCCGGCCTCGGCAGCCGCGCTTTCCAATCCTGCGCACAGGCGTGCCGCGCGTGCTGACAGGTCGGCGTGGAAACCCGGCGCCTGCACCAGTTCCAGCATGGCCAGGCCGGCCGCCATCGCCACAGGATTGCCGCTGAGCGTGCCGGCCTGGTAGATCGGCCCGGCCGGGGCGATCTGCTGCATCAGGTCGCGCCGCCCGCCATAGGCACCTACCGGCATGCCGCCGCCGATGATCTTGCCGAAGGTGGTCAGGTCCGGGGTGATGCCGTAGTGCGCCTGTGCGCCGCCCAGCGCCACGCGGAAACCGGTCATCACCTCGTCGAAGATCAGCAGGGCACCGTGCGCGGTGCACAGCGCACGCAGATGCTGCAGATACCCGTCGCGCGGCGGGATGCAGTTGGCATTGCCGACCACCGGCTCGATGATCAGGCCGGCGATGTCGTCGCCCTGTTTCTCGAACAGCGCAGAGGCCGCTTCGAAATCGTTGTAGGGCAGGGTGAGGGTGAGCTCGCTCAGGCCGGCCGGGACACCGGGCGAGGTCGGCACGCCCAGGGTCAGCATGCCGCTGCCAGCCTTGACCAGGAACGAGTCGCCATGGCCGTGGTAGCAGCCTTCAAACTTGACGATGCGGTTGCGCCCGGTGGCGCCACGGGCCAGGCGGATCGCTGACAGCGTGGCCTCGGTGCCCGAGTTGACCATGCGCACCATCTCGCAGGAAGGGACCAGTCGGGTGATGGTCTCGGCCATGGTGACCTCGGCGGCGCAGGGCGCGCCGAAGGAGAGGCCGTTGTCGATGGCCTTCTTGACCGCCTGGCGCACGGCACTGTGGTTGTGACCGACGATCATCGGACCCCACGAGCCGACGTAGTCGATGTAGCGGTTGCCATCGACGTCGAACAGATAGGCACCGTCGGCGCGCTCGACGAAGAACGGCTCACCGCCGACCGACTTGAAGGCGCGCACCGGCGAGTTGACGCCGCCGGGCAGCAGCTGCTGGGCGCGTGAGAACAGGGCGTGGGACTGATCGTGGTTCATGAGGCTTCCTGGTGGGGCCGGAACGGGGCGAGAAAGGCGCGCAGGGCGGCAACCGGGTCGGCGGCGGCATGGATGCCACTGACCACGGCGACCAGGTCGGCGCCGGCATCGATGACGGGTCCGACATTGTCCGGGCTCAGGCCGCCGATGGCCACCCGCGGCACGCCCAGTGCGGCGCTTTGCCGCAGCAGGTCGGGATGGGCGCGGCTGGAGGTGACCTTGGTGGTGGTCGGAAAGAACGCCCCGAACGCCACGTAGCTGGCGCCGTCGGCCACGGCACGTTCGGCATTGGCCAGCTGGTCATAGCAGGACGCGCCGATGATGGCCTGCGGCCCCAGCAGTGCGCGCGCGCTGGGGACATCGCCGTCGGTACCGCCGAGATGAACGCCGGCCGCGCCGATGGCATGCGCCAGCGCAGCGTCGTCATTGACGATCAGCGGCACCTCGTGGACGGCGCACAGTGCGAGCAGCGCTTCGGCCTGTTCCCGGCGCAGGCTGTCGCTGGCGCGCTTGTTGCGGTACTGCAGCCAGGTTGCACCGGCGGCCAGCAGCGGCGCGGTGCGCGCCAGCAGCTGGGCGGTATCGGGTTCGTCGGGGGTAATCAGGTACACGCCACGTGGGCGCTGGGCAACGGAGAGCATGGCGGTCTACCAGTGGAAGCGGCCAGGGTGGGACAATGGCCGGGAGAAGCGATGATGGTGATTATCCGATGAGCAATACCGACGCGACTACATTCAAGCGCTGGATGTGCCTGATATGTGGCTTCATCTATGACGAGGCCGAAGGTCTTCCCGAGGAAGGCATCGCTGCGGGCACGCGCTGGGCGGACATCAGCGACGACTGGACCTGCCCGGACTGCGGCATGGGCAAGGACGATTTCGAGATGATCGAGTTGGACGACGCGTAACGCGCCGTTGCATGGTGCCGCAGGTGCCGGCGATGCCGGTCAGCCCGGTGCGCGGTACGCAGGTCAATGCAGGCGCACGCGGGGGCCACCCAGATCCACCAGTTTTTCGCGCAGCTGCTGCGCATCGTCGGCGTCCGGATTGCGGGTGAGGTAACGGCCGAGGTCACGGCGCGCGCCGCTGAGGTAATCCAGCGCGAGGTAGGCCAGCCCGCGGTCGCGCAGTGCATCGTCCTGCTCGGGTGCCAGCTTCAGCAGCCGGTCGGCACTGCGCGCGGCCCGGTCCCATTGCCGGGCCTGCGCATACACGCCATGCAGATTGCGCAGCATGCGCATCAGGATGGCGCGGCTGGGTGCCGGGTCCAGAATCTGCGCCAGCACCTGGTCATCGGGCGGCTGCCCGCCAAGGTGTGAACTGGCACGTTCGCGCAGCTCATCCACGCCCAGCGGGCGGCCACCGTTGAACGGGTCCATCACCAGCACGCCGTCATCGACCGGCAGACGGACCAGGAAATGTCCGGGGAACGAGACGCCATCCAGCGCAATGCCGAGCCGGCGGGCAACCTCGATCTGCACCAGCGCCAGCGAAATGGGATTGCCCAGCCGCCGTTCAAAGACCTGGTTGAGGTAGCTGTTGCGCGGATCGTAATACTCGTCGTGGTCGCCGCTGTAGCCCAGCTCGTCGAACAGGTGGCGGTTGACGGCGGCCATCTTCAGCGGAGCCGCGTCGATGGTGTCGACCTCGGCGCGCAGATGCTCGACGTGGGTCTGCACTGTGGCGTCGTACTGCTGCGGATCCAGCCCGGGATACTCGTCGCGGGCGATCAGCAGCGCGGTCGACAGCAGCGGCAGCGACTCATCATCGAGTTCGGCCAGCGTCTCCCACTCGGGCAATGTGATCCGGTCCTGCATGGCTACAGACTGGAGGCAAAGCCCGGCGGTTTCAAGCCGCGCGGCGTGAACACCGCGTGCGCGGCGAGGGCCCTCACTCCAGCGGGATGCCTGGGCCGAACTTCAGCTCGGTGCCGTCCTTGAGATTGATTTTCTCGGCCTGGCCCGCGTTGAGCTCCAGCACGTAACGCGCCGGTGCGCTGCTGGGATACGGCGGGCAGCGATCGCCAGCCGAGCACGGCGGCACGTCGCGCTGCTGACTGACCAGACGGCGGGCCTCGTCGAAATACAGGATGTCCAGGCCGAGGCGGGTGTTCTTCATCCAGTACGCCTGCATTTCCTGGCGGTCGTGGATGAACAGCATGCCGTGGTCGGCGGGCATGCTGTCGCGGAACATCAGGCCGCGCGCGCGGGTGGCGTCGTCCAAGGCCAGTTCCACCTTGTAGCGGGTTCCGTCCAGTTCCACCCAGTGGCGGGCCGGGTCGCTGGCACAGCCGGCCAGGGCCAGCAACGGCAGCACCAGCAGGGCAAGTGAACGCATCTTCATCGGTTTTCCTTTGCGCAGGGCGGGAAGGCCGGCGGCGGGCCGCCGGCCAGCAGGGATCAGAGAACGCGCGGCGGCTCGCCGCCAACGATCACCACATCGGCACGGCGGCGGGCGAACAGGCCGACGCACACCACGCCCGGCAGCTGGTTGAGCTCGCGCTCCAGCTTTTCCGGGTCGGTGATCTGCAGGTGGTGGATGTCCAGGATCTGGTTGCCGTTATCGGTGACCACACCCTCACGCCAGGCCGGCTGGCCGCCGGTCATGTCGCGGATCTGCCGGGCCACCAGGCTGCGCGCCATCGGAATGACTTCCACCGGCAGCGGGAACTGGCCCAGCACCGGCACCTGCTTGCTCGGGTCGACGATGCAGATGAAGCGCTCGCTGGCCTCGGCGATGATCTTCTCGCGCGTCAGCGCGGCACCGCCGCCCTTGATCAGGCACTTGCCCGGATCGCATTCGTCAGCGCCATCGACGTACAGCGACAGGGTGCCGGTATGGTTGAGCTCGAACACCTCGATGC
>JAAIGF010282866.1_pt1 | contig 17093 bp, 13 predicted proteins | sample 6487441 | NCBI WGS metagenome assembly JAAIGF01 (sample SAMN13974129, study PRJNA590717) | phyllosphere metagenome | biome: pepper field; feature: multiple bacterial spot infested pepper fields; material: pepper leaves; isolation source: leaves from pepper fields | host: Capsicum annuum ... | reverse complement strand
CTGCTGCTGGATGTGACCCCGCTGTCGCTGGGCATCGAGACCATGGGTGGCGTGTTCACCAAGATCATCGAGAAGAACACCACCATCCCGACCAAGGCCTCGCAGGTGTTCTCCACCGCCGAGGACAACCAGTCGGCCGTTACCGTGCACGTGCTGCAGGGTGAGCGCGAACAGGCCCGCTTCAACAAGTCGCTGGCCAAGTTCGACCTGTCCGGCATCGAGCCGGCCCCGCGTGGCCTGCCGCAGGTGGAAGTGTCCTTCGACATCGACGCCAACGGCATCCTGCATGTGTCGGCCAAGGACAAGAAGACCAACAAGGAACAGAAGGTCGAGATCAAGGCCGGTTCGGGCCTGTCCGAGGACGAGATCGCGCGCATGGTCGCCGACGCGGAAGCCAACCGCGAGGAAGACAAGAAGTTCCACGAGCTGGTGCAGGCCCGCAACCAGGCCGATGCCCTGATCCACAGCACCCGTTCGGCCATCACCGAACACGGCAGCAAGGTCGGCGGCGATGTGATCGGCAAGGTTGAATCGGCACTCGCCGACCTGGAAACCGCCATGAAGGGCGACGACAAGGCGCAGATCGAAGCCAAGTCGAAGGTTCTGGAAGAAGCGGGCCAGGCGTTGTTTGCCGCGGCTTCGGCAGGTGACCAGGGCGCTGCCCCGGGTGCCGATGCGGGTGCCGGTGCAGGCCACGATGATGTGGTCGATGCCGAGTTCACCGAAGTCAAGGACGAAGAAAAGAAGTCCTGATCCAGACCGACGCAGGACGCTGCCCCAGGGCAGCGTCCTGTCGTCGCATCAGGGTCCTGGCCGCCAGCAGGCGAGTCGGGGCGCCCGACGCAGGAGCGGACAAGGTTCCGCTTTTCTGCTTTGACGAATCCCGACGTACCGGAAAGCGATCCACCCCATGAGCAAGCGTGACTATTACGAAGTGCTGGGCGTTGCCCGCGGCGCCAGCGACGAAGAGCTGAAGAAGGCCTATCGGCGCTGTGCGATGAAGTTCCACCCGGACCGCAATCCGGGCGATTCGGCTGCCGAAGCCTCCTTCAAGGAGTGCAAGGAAGCCTACGAAGTCCTGGCCGACGGCAACAAGCGCCGCATGTACGATGCGCACGGCCATGCTGCGTTCGAGCACGGCATGGGCGGCATGGGCGGTGGCCCGGGCGGGCCGGACATGAACGATATTTTCGGCGACATCTTCGGAAACATTTTCGGAGGTGGTGCCGGTGGCCAGCGTCAGGCGCGCCGCGGAGCCGATATCGGCTACGTGATGGAGCTGGACCTGGAAGAGGCCGTGCGCGGCATCGAACGCCGTATCGAAATCCCCACGCTGGCCGAATGTGGCGATTGCGATGGCAGCGGCTCGGAAGACGGAAAGGTGGAAACCTGCAATGTCTGCCATGGCCGTGGCCAGGTGCGCATACAGCGCGGCATCTTCGCCATGCAGCAGGCCTGCCACAACTGCGGCGGGCGGGGGCAGATCATCGCCCAGCCGTGCAGGACCTGCCACGGCAACGGCCGTGTGGAAGAGGAAAAGGTGCTGTCGGTGAAGATTCCGGCAGGTGTGGATACCGGCGACCGCATCCGCCTGGCGGGCGAGGGTGAAGCCGGCCCGGCCGGCACCCAGCCTGGCGATCTGTATGTGGAAGTGCGCGTGCGTGAGCATGCGATCTTCCAGCGCGACGGCGATGACCTGCACTGCGAAGTGCCGATCCGCATCTCGCAGGCGGCGCTGGGTGACAGCATCCGGGTGGCCACGCTCGGCGGTGAGGCGGAAATCCGCATCCCGGCGGAAACCCAGACCGGCAAGCTGTTCCGCCTGCGTGGCAAGGGCGTGCGCTCGGTGCGCAGCCGCAGCGAAGGCGATCTGTACTGCCGCGTGGTGGTGGAAACGCCGGTCAACCTGACCCCGGACCAGCGCAAGCTGATGGAACAGTTCGAAGCGACGTTCGTCGGTGAGGACGCGCGCAAGCATTCGCCGAAATCGGCGACGTTCATCGATGGCGTCAAGGGTTTCTGGGACCGGATGACCTCCTGAGCCCATGATGGACGCTGGGGGGTGACGACCGTTGGTCGTCACTGCCTTCCAGTAAAATGCGCCGATGAGCGCATCCCTTGAAAACCACCTCGTCCACGGCCGCCGCCAGCGGCCGGATGGTCCATCGCCCGTCGATGTCATTTCAGTGCAGTCGCAGCTGGTCTACGGCCACGCCGGCAACAGTGCTGCCGTGCCCCCGCTGCGTGCGCTGGGCGCGCGCGTGGCGGAAATCCCGACCACGCTGCTGAGCAATGCGCCGTTCTACGCCACCACGCGGGGTCGCGTGCTGCCGGCAGACTGGTTCGCCGACCTGCTGCGCGGTACCAGCGAGCGCGGCCTGCCACAGCGGGCCAGCATGCTGGTATCCGGCTATTTCGGCAGCGTGGGCAACGGTGCCGCGTTCGCCGACTGGCTCGATGAAACCCTGCCGGCCTGCCCACAGCTTCGTTACTGCCTGGATCCGGTGATCGGCGATACCCATACCGGCCCTTATGTCGAACCGGGCCTGGAAACCGTGTTCGCCGAACGCCTGCTGCCGCATGCCTGGCTGGTCACGCCCAACGCCTTCGAACTGGGACGGCTGACCGGCCTGCCGGCATTGGTGCAGGACGACGCCATCACCGCCGCGCGGGTGCTGCTCGAACGTGGTCCGCAGTGGGTGCTGGCCCACAGTGTCGGCGGAACGCCGGGCGAGCTGGTGACCTTGGCCGTCGGTCGTGAGGGCGTCTGGCGCTGGACATCGCCCCTGCTGCCCGTGGATGTGGCGGGCACCGGCGACGTGCTGATGGCGCTCATCGTGGCCTTCCTGCTGCGCGGCGAGAGCATGCAGGAGGCCATTTCGCGCGCGGTCGCGGGAACCCACGGTGCGCTGGAAGCCACGCTGGCCAGTGGCCACGAGGAATTCGACGTGCTGGCGGCGGCACCCGCCGCGCTGCAACAGCCTCATCGTTTTGCCGTGGAGCAACTGGCGTGAGCGCCGCGCCGCGTGTGATCGGCATCGTCGGCAGCGCCGGCGCCTATGGTCGCTGGCTGACACGTTTCTTCAGCGAGCGCATGCAACTGCAGGTCATCGGCCATGACCCGGCCGATCCGCAATCGCATACACCCGAACAGCTGCTTGCCGATGCCGACGTGCTGGTCTTTTCCGCACCCATCCGTCATACGCCCGCGCTGATCGCCGACTACGTGAGGCAGTCGGCCGGTCGTGAGCGTGGCCGGCTGTGGCTGGATGTCACCTCGGTGAAGGAGGCGCCGGTACAGGCCATGCTGGCCTCGCAGGCGGATGTGGTCGGGTTGCATCCGATGACCGCGCCGCCGAAGTCACCCACGCTGAAGGGCAGGGTGATGGTGGTCTGCCAGGCACGCCTGGGTCAGTGGCAGCCCTGGCTGCAGGAACTGTGTGGCGCCCTGCAGGCCGAATGCGTACATGCAAACCCGCAGCATCACGACAAGGTCATGGCGCTGGTGCAGGCGATGGTGCATGCCAGTCATCTTGCCCAGGCCGGCGTGCTGCGCCATTACGGCCCGGAGCTGGGCGACCTTTCGGCGCTGCTGCCCTACCGCTCGGCATCCTTCGAGCTGGATACGGCGATCATCGCCCGCATCCTCTCGCTCAATCCCGCCATCTACGAAGACATCCAGTTCGGCAACCCGCACGTGGCGCCCATGCTGCAGCGGCTGATCGGACAACTGCAGGTGCTGCAGGCGCAGGTAGCGCGAGGCGATGACCAGGCCCGCGAACAGTTCCGCCAGCAGTTGCTGCAGGACAACCGCCAGGCATTCGGTGAGCAGGTGCTGGCCGATGGCAACTACACATTCGAACGGGTGGGCTATCTGCTGGCGGACCTGACCGAACGCCAGGCGCTGTCGGTACACCTTCCCGAAGACCGTCCGGGGTCGCTGCGCGCGCTGCTGCATGTATTCGAACAGCACCGCATCAGCCTGGCATCGATCCACTCCTCGCGTACGCCAGGCGGCGAAGTACATTTCCGGATCGGCTTCGTGCCGGGCAGCAGCGAAGCGGACATCGCCGCCGCCGCCGCCGAGGTCGACGACAGCGGCATCGGGCGCGTGCTGGCACGCTGACGGTTTCATCCACAGGTGGTGTGGATGGTTTTCGCACAAACATGTGGATAACAGCTGGCAACCCTTGCAGCGAAAGGCTGTCAAGATGCGTGGCTAAAAAATCACCACATGCCGGTGCTGGCAGGATAGGACACCGGAAAGGCCGCCGCCGGAGCAGGATTGCTGCCATCAACTCCGGCGGCGCAGCCCCTCAGAGGCTGAGCCGCAAGCTGCCATCGGCCGTGCTGAACTCGCGGCCATGACGAACCAGTACCCGGCCATCCTGCAGTTCGTAGCGCGGTTCGGCATGTTCGCTGGGGGCCGTTTCGGACTGCCCACCTTCCGGCTTGAACTCGATGACGACATGGCTGTCGCCGTTGGCATCGGTAGCGGGAAACTGACGGAACGACATCATGTACCTCCTCGGGCCTGCCTTCTGGTTCGCGGAGCGTGCGCCGGCAGGCGTTAGCCGCGCGTGGTCAGTCGATGAACTGCAGCTTCGCCAGCTCCGCATACAGGCCACCTTCGGCGAGCAGCTGTTCGTGCGTGCCCTGCGCGATGATGCGGCCATGATCCATCACCACGATGCGGTCGGCCTTGAGGATGGTCGCCAGGCGGTGGGCGATGACCAGCGTGGTGCGCCCTGCCATCAGCCGTTCCAGCGCCTGCTGCACCGCCCGTTCGCTCTGCGCGTCCAGGGCGCTGGTGGCTTCATCCAGCAGCAGAAGGGGGGCATCCTTCAACAGCGCCCTGGCGATCGTTACCCGTTGCTGCTGGCCCCCGGACAGGCGTGCGCCACGCTCGCCCAGCTCGCTGTCATAACCCCGGGGCAGCGCCCGCAGGAAATCGTCGGCCTCGGCGGCGCGCGCTGCGTCCTCCACCTCGGCATCGCTGGCCTGCAGCCGCCCATAGCGGATGTTGTCGCGCGCGCTGGCGGCGAACAGTGCCGGCTGCTGCGGTACCAGTGCCAGCTGCTCGCGCAGCGCAGCCGGCTCCAGTGCACGCAGGTCCACGCCGTCCACGCACACACGGCCGGACTGCGGATCGTGGAAGCGCAGCAGCAGCTGCAGCACCGTACTCTTGCCGGCTCCGGAAGGACCCACCAGGGCAACGGTTTCGCCCGGCCGTACATGCAGGCTGAAATGGTCGAGCGCGGCGGCGTCCGGGCGCTGCGGATAATGGAACACCACATCCTCGAAGTGGATCTCGCCGCGCAGCGGTGATGGCAGCCGCTCCGGGGCCGCGGGGGCACGGATCTCCACATCTTCCTGCAGCAGTTCACCAATGCGGCCCATGCCGCCGGATGCACGCTGCAGTTCGTTCCACACTTCGGCCAGCGCGCCCACCGAACCACCGCCGATCAGCGCGTACAGGACGAACTGGCCGAGCGTACCGGCGCTCATCCGGCCGTCGATGACATCATGCGCGCCCAGCCACAGCACGCCGACAATGGCGCCGAACACCAGCAGGATGGCGCTGGCGGTGACCAGCGACTGCGCGCGGATGCGTTGCTTTGCCGCCTTGATGGCATCGGCCAAGGCGCTGTTGAAACGGCCCTGCTCATAGGGTTCGCGGGCATGCGCCTGTACCGTGCGTACCGCGCCCAGCGTTTCCGCAGCCAGCGTATTGGCGTCGGCGATGCGGTCCTGGCTGTTGCGGGCGACGGTGCGCAGGCGTCGCGCGCCCAGGATGATCGGCAGCACCGCCAGCGGAATGCCCAGCAGCGACCACGCCGCCAGCCGCGGACTGGTGACGAACAGCATCGCCAGGCTGCCGACCACGGTGACGCTGCTGCGCAACGCCACCGACATCGTCGAACCGATCACGCTGCGCAGCAGTTCGCTGTCGGCAGTGAGCCGCGATACCAGCTCGCCGCTGCGGGTGCGGTCGTGAAAGCCCGCACCCAGTGTGATGAGGTGCGCGTACAGCTGGCTGCGCAGGTCGGCCACCACCCGTTCACCCAACAACGAGACGAAGAAGAAGCGCGCGGCAGTGGCCAGCGCCAGCACCACGGCCACCAGCATCAGCAGCGCGAATGCGCGGTTGATCTGCCCGCCGCTGTTGAAGCCATGGTCGATCATCTGCTTGACCGCCGGCGGCAGGCTCAGCGTGGCCGCCGAAGACACCGCCAGCGCGAGCAGCCACGCGATGAACAGACCGAGGTGGCGATGCACGAACGGCCACAGCGTGCGCAGGCTGCCCAGGCGACGCAGGGCCGGCTGGGCGGAGGAGGGAGACTCAGTCATGCGTGGGGCACTCAAGGACATCGCTCAGGCGGATACGGTTACGGGTGGCGTCGCGCAGGCGCATTTTCAATGCGTCGCACTGGTCCGCCGGCAGCTCGACGGTGACCGCCACGCCGCTGGCGTCGAAGTATTCATCCAGTTTGTGGGCGTCGTGCGCGCCCAGTGCCGCATGCAACAGGCCCAGATCGTCGAAGCCGGCATGGATGCGCAGCTGCGCCATCTTCACCAGCGGCAGGCGCGGGGCGGTGCGCAGGCATTCGGCCGCAGTCCCCCCATAGGCGCGGACCAGGCCACCGGCACCGAGCTTGACGCCGCCATACCAGCGCACCACCACCACCATCACCTGATCGAAGCCCTGGCCGTCGATCGCCGCCAGGATCGGCCGGCCCGCGGTACCGGCAGGCTCGCCATCGTCGCTGGAGCGGTACTCACTGCCGATGCGGTAGGCCCAGCAGTTGTGGGTGGCGTCGGGCACGGCCACCTGCTGCAGGAACTCCAGCGCCTGGCGGGCGTCCTGCACCGGAGCGGCATGGGCGAGGAAGCGGCTGTGCTTGATCTCGAGGGAGTACTGGATGGCAGCGGCGAGGGTATCGGGCATCCGGCCGAGTTTACCGTGCCGGTCGAAAGCCAGACCTCATTGGCTCAGCAGCGCCTGCAGATCGCGCGGGATGCGGGTGCCGGGATACTCTTCCAGGTAATGCTCCAGGCTGGCGCGTGCCACATCGATGTTGCCGGCATCGCGGCGGTTGCGGATGCGCTGCAACCATTGGCGCCGCGACAGCTGGGCATCGGCCTGCACCGCCGCCGATACCTCCCCGGCGCTGAGTGGCCTGGGCATCACCCGGTGCAGCGCCTGTGGCGGCGGTGAGGCCACCGCGGCGCGTGACTCGGCACGGGCCGCTGCGGGTGCCGGTTCGCGGCCGGCCGATGGGACATCGGAAGATGCGGCGGCAGGGGCAGCGGCGGGTGGCGCGGCACCCGGAGCAGAATGATCGGCGGCAGCGCCGGCAGGCACCGATGCCGGGACAGGCAGTGGCGCAGGTGCCGGCACGGCGTCGCCCGGCTCCGCCTTGTCGACAGGCACCGGCAGGGGTTCGCGCATGACCGCGGCAAACGTCGTAGGTGGCGGGTCCGGACGCAGGTGCCATGCCAGGCCCACCGCCACCACCACCGATGCGGCGAGCCCAAGCAGCGTGGGCCAGCGCGCGCGGCGACGATGCCGGCGTGGGCCGCCCGCAGGCCGTTCCTGCGCGCTCAGGTGTGGCTGGGCCTCGTTCTGCAGGGAGGCGCGCGCCGCGGCGATGATCGCCGCGTCGGCGTCGGGCGATGGCGTGGCATCCCTGCGGCCCGGCAGCAGGCTGGCCAGGTCGCGTTCCTCGGGCGTGAACGGATCGCGGTTGTTCATGGATTCAACCCCGCGCGCAGTTTGTCCATCGCATAGCGTAAACGCGACTTGACGGTTTCCCGGCCGACGCCGGTGATGCGCGCGATGTCCTCCAGACTCAGTTCCTGTTCCAGTCGCAGGTGCAGCACCTCGCGCTGGTCGGCGGGCAGCGCATCCATCGCCTGCTGCACCTGTCTTGCCTGCTCCCGACGGCTGAGCTGTGTCTCCGGCGAGTGGCCATCGGTGACGGCCAGCACGCGGTCTTCGGCATCCACGGGCGCGGCGGGGCGGTGCCGCGCCGACCGCCAATGATCGTTCAGTCGATTGTGGGCAATCCGGAACAGCCAGGTGGTGAAGGAGGCTTCCGGCTCCCAGCGGGTGCGGGCAGCGATCACCCGCTGCCAGATGTCCTGGAACAGGTCCTCGGCCAGGCTGGCATCGCGCAGCTGCCGCAGCAGGAAGCCCTGCAGGCGCCGCCGGTGCCGCTCGTACAACGACTGGAACGCAACCAGGTCGCCGCCGGCCCAGGCCAGCATCAGCACTTCATCGGTTGGCGGCGGGGCGGTATCCACGCCCACAGGGTAAGGGCTGTGTCCGGGCGCGCCTAGCCGGCGATCAGGACACCCGGCCCAGCCGCACCGCTGCGGTTGCGACCGCGCAGTGGGTGGCGGTCGAGCGGACGCGCGTGATGACGGCAGGGCTATTTTCTGGCAGTGAAAGCGCTATGCTCATCGCCAGGGGAGGCGCCTGGCAGGCCGGCGCCATGGGGTTTCCATGTCGTCGTCCAGTCAGATTCTTGCTTCATCAGTGGAAACCCAGGGCGATGCCGTCATGGCGGCGTCGCTGCTGCAGACATTGCATTCGCTGCTTGCGCCCGGCTGTCGCCTGTATGTGGGCTGGGATGATCCCGTCATCGGCCCCGGGCAGCAGGCCTTTCCAGCTACCCCGGAAGCGTCGCCCGCGTCGCCGTGGGGACAGGGCCATCCGCCGGGCATGGACCTCCGTCGCTGGGAGCATGAGGGAGCGCGGCTGCTGGTCGCCGTGGACGGTGGGACAGCCGATGCCCGCTGGTGGGCCCTGGCGATGCGGGTGCTGGAACTGGACCTGCGCCACGCCCGCCAGACCGGGCAGATCCATGCGCTGGAAGATGCCAAGCGCCTGCAGCAGGCGCTTTACGAAATCGCCGATCTGGCCGGTGCGGACCTGGAGATGGGCGAGATGTTGCGTCATGTCCACGGTGTCCTGAACACGCTGATGTATGCGCACAACTGCTACATCGTCGAGTACGACGACGTGCATCGGACCGTGCGCTACCTGTACTTTGCCGACCAGCTCGACGATTTCGTGGCCGATCCATCGCGGCGTTACGCGGAGGATGAATTGTCGGGCAGCCTGACCTTTACCCTGCTGCGACACGGGCAGGCGCTCAGCGGCCCTTCGCGGGAGCTGCTCGGCTGCATCGGTCAGGCACTTGCATCATGGCGTGGTCCGGACAGCCTGGATTGGCTCGGGGTACCCATGCTGCGCGACGGGCGTGTGTGCGGTGGCATCGTGGTGCAGAGCTACGAGCGGGCACACGTGTATGGTGATGCGGATCGGGCGCTGCTCGCGTTCGTGGCCCAGCATGTGCTCACTGCCATGGACCGGCGGCAGGCGCAGGTGCACCTTGAACAGCAGGTGGAGCGACGGACGCTGGAACTGCAGCGCGCCAACCGCAGCCTGCAGGACGAGGTGGTCGAACGGCGTCGTGGCGAAAAGCTGCAGGCCGCACTGTTCGGCATCGCCGAGCTGGCCATGAATGCAGAAAGCCTGTCGCAGTACTACGCGCAGGTGCACGGCATGGTGGGGACGCTGCTGGATGCGCGTAATTTCTATATCGCGCTGATCGACGAAAGCCAGCAGGGTCTGGAGTTCGTCTATTCGGTGGACGAACACAACACGCGCCGCGCGGCACGACCGTTCAGCCACGGCATGACCGAATACGTGGTGCGTGAACGCAGCCCCTTGCTGGCAGTGCGCGCCGATATCGACGCCATGCTGGAGCGCGGCGTGATCAAGGAATTCGGTGCGCGCTCGCACTGCTGGCTGGGGGTGCCGCTGGTCTGCGACGACGAGGTGGTGGGCGCGATCGTGGTGCAGAGCTACAGCCCGGAGATTTCCTTCACTACCGATGATCAGCGGTTGTTGACCTTCGTGGCGCAGAACATCGGCACCGGACTGGCCCGCCAGCGCGACCAGGAGCGTCTACGGCTGGCCCATGCCAGCCTGGAACGACGCGTGGACGAGCGCACGCGCGAGCTTGCCGACGTCAACGAACAGCTGCTGGGGCAGATCGCCGAACGCCTGCGCGCCGAACAGCGCCTCACCCACCAGGCGCTGCATGACAGCCTGACCGGCCTGCCCAACCGCGCGCATCTGCTGGATCGGCTGGCGGCGGCCATCGCCCAGGCCACGGTCGGCGGGAAGGCGGCGTTCGCCGTGATCTTCCTCGACCTGGACCGTTTCAAGCTGGTCAACGACAGCATCGGTCATGCCGCGGGCGATCGCATGCTGGTGGAAGTGGCCAAGCGGATCGTATCGATGCTGGGCCCGGAGGACATGGTGGCCCGGCTGGGCGGCGACGAGTTCGCGATCCTGCTGCAATGTCCGAGCGGCGTTTCCGAAGCGCTGGAATTTTCCCAGCGCATGCTGCTTACCCTGCAGGAATCGATGTGGGTGGCGGGACGCGAACTGTTTCCGTCCGGCAGCCTGGGCATCGTGGCGTGGAATCCGCATTACCGCACCGGCGAGGAACTGCTGCGCGACGCCGACGCGGCCATGTACCGGGCCAAGGCGCAGGGGCAGGACCGTTGCGCGATCTTCGATGAGGACATGCGCGAGCAGGCACTGCAGAGCCTGGACCTGGAAGCGGACCTGCGCCGGGCGATAAACAACGGTGACTTCATACCTTATTACCAGCCGATCGTGCGCCTGACCGACGGCGAGGTGGTGGGTCATGAAGCGCTGCTGCGCTGGCAACACGAGACGCGCGGCGTGCTGCCGCCGGGCGAGTTCCTGGCGCTGGGCGAGGAAAGCGGGTTGATCGAACAGGTTGACTGGCTTATCTACGAACAGGTCATCGCTGGCCTGACGCGCTGTGGGCGCGGCTATGTATCGGTGAACGTTTCGCCGCGGCATTTCCGTTCGGCCGATTTCACCCAGCGCCTCTTCGGCCTGCTGGATGAGTCCGGTGCCGATCCGCGGCGGCTGCGCCTGGAGATCACCGAGGTGGCGCTGCTGGATGGCGGCCCGCGCACCTTGCAGATCCTGCAGGCGCTGCGCGATCGCGGCATCCTGGTGCAGCTGGACGACTTCGGTACCGGATTCTCTGCGCTTTCCTACCTGCACCGGTTCCCGATCACCACGCTGAAGATCGACCAGAGCTTCATCGCCGGTCTGCACGGGCCGGATGCGCACAGCACCCGCGCACTGGTGGAAGGCGTGCTGTCGCTGGCGCGCACGCTGGGCATCGGCACCATCGGCGAAGGTATCGAAAGCGAAGCCCAGCGCCTGACGCTGCTGGAACTGGGCTGCGATTACGGCCAGGGCTTCCTGCTGGGCCGCCCGATGCCTGCCTGAAAAACGGGGACGGAAAAACGGGGACGGAGGTGGTTATTTCCGCTTAACCACCTCCGTCCCCCTTTTTCGCGGTCGGGTCACACCAGGCCGCTGCGCTTGTCGTCCATCCATTTGGAGGCCGTTGCGGGCTCGTAGTTGCGCATCCATTCCAGCATCTGGTCGATGTCGGCGCCGTACCAGAGGTCGGCGCGCTGGCCCGGGTGCAGGAAACGTTCTTCCACCATGCGGTCGATCATGCCGATCAGCGGCGAGTAGAAGCCGTCCACGTCCAGGAAGGCGCAGGGCTTGTTGCCGATGCCCAGCTGCCGCCAGGTGAGCATCTCGAATATTTCTTCCATGGTGCCGAAGCCGCCGGGCAGGGCGACGAAGGCGTCGGAAAGATCGAACATGCGGGCCTTGCGCTCGTGCATCGAACCGACGATCTCCAGCGAGGTCAGTCCGCGATGGGCGACCTCCCAGTCCGCCAACTGCTGCGGGATCACGCCGGTGACCTCGCCGCCGGCGGCCAGCACCGCATTGGCCACGGTACCCATCAGGCCGACGTTGCCGCCGCCGTAGACCAGGCGCAGGCCATCACGCGCGATCCGGTCGCCCAAGGCGAGGGCACGCTCGGTGTAGACCGGCTTGCTGCCGGGGTTGGAACCGCAATAGACGCAGATCGACTTCATGGCTGCTCACGAAAAAAAGGGGGACGGAGGAGGTTAATTGCAAATAACCACCTCCGTCCCCCTTTTTCAGGCGGCGGCGGACTGCTGGCGGCGGGGGCCTTCGCGCAGGGCGCGGCCGACCATCGTCACCAGCAGTGCCAGTTCGTCGCTGTCCATGTCGAAATGCGGGGTGAAACGCAGTGAGTTCTCGCCGCCGTGGATGACGTTGATGCCATGGCGGCGCAGCCACTCTTCGGTGGAATCGGCGCCATAGCACTTGAACTGTGGCGCCAGTTCGCAGGAAAACAGCAGTCCGGTGCCCTGGACCTTGGTGATCAGCCCGCCCAGCTCGTCCTTCAGCTGTTCCAGGCGATGGACGGCTTCGACGCCACGTTCGGCGATATTGGCGCGCACCTTCGGCGTCAGCTGTGCAAGCGTGGCGCAGGCGACCTCCAGCGCCCGTGGATTGCTGGTCATCGTGTTGCCGTAGATGCCCTTGCGGTAGAGCTGCGCAGCGCGCTCGCCCACCGCCAGCACCGACAGTGGGTACTGCGCGGCATTCAACGCCTTCGAATAGGTCTCCATGTCCGGCGGATCCAAGCCTTCGAAGCCGGGATAGTCCACTACCGACAGCACACCGTGCGCGCGCAGTCCGGCCTGGATCGAATCGACCAGCAGCAGACTGCCGTGCGCGCGGGTCAGTTCGCGGGCGAGTGCATAGAAGGCCGGCGGCACCGAGCGGCCGGGATCGCCTTCGCCCATCACCGGCTCCAGGAACACCGCCTCGATGAACCACCTGTTGCGTGCGGCATCGTCGAAAACCTGGCGCAGCGCGTCCTCATCGTAGGGCGCGATGGCGATGACCGAATCTTCGTGGCGATAGCTGGCCAGGTGCTGCTGGTAGGTGCGTCGGCTGGAATCGGAATACAGCGCCGGCCGGTCGGTACGGCCATGGAAGCTGCCCTTGATCACCAGTCGTTTGACCGTCGCGCCCGCGTGCGCCGCGCCAGGATCGGTCTGCAGCTTGCTGTTGACGTCGGCGATGCGCGCGGCCAGCCCGACTGCTTCGGAGCCGGAATTGAGGCACATGAAGTGGCTGTACGGGCAGCCGTTGCCGCGGTGTCCGATCTCGGCACGCAGCGCACGCACGAAGCGCTGCTGGGACAGGCTGGGCGTCATGATGTTCGCCATCACCTGCGGCTGCGACATCGCGTCGATGACCGGCTGCGGGGTATGGCCGAAGCCGAGCATGCCGTAGCCGCCGGCGTCGTACAGCACCGCGCCCTTCAGGGTGACGACCCAGGGGCCGCGCGCCGCCAGCGCGACGTAAGGCGTCACTGCATCGTCGGCGTAGAAGTTGATGAAGCCTTCCTGCATCGCCTGGATCTGGGTCTGCTCGTCCAGGTCCACGACATCGGCGATATCGCCGCGCATCTGCGCGAAGCTGGCCGCCGCAGCCTCCACCGCCGCCACCAGTTGCGGGTGTGCCGGGGCCAGCCGTTCAAGCGTGGCGTCGTCCAGGCCATCGGTAAGGCGGGTGCCGGATGCGGCGCGCAGGGGGGCGAGTCGTTCGATGAAGCTCATTGCAGATCTCCTGAAACAATGGGTCGCACGGCCCTGAAATGCACAACGCGCGTCGAAGGCGCGCGCTGGATGGGATCGTGCATCAGACTTCCGTGTCGATGCTAGCACGCGGTTTTTTGCGCGATAACCCCGCCGGTTTACTGCTGCATGGCAGCATTTTCCCGGACGTTGGCGCATCCGGGCAGTGTACTGCTCCGAGCGGTCGTACAATGCGCGGCATCGACGACCACCGCTGTCCATTGCCTTGAAGAAGTCCGATTTCCATTACGAGCTGCCCGCCGAACTGATCGCGCAGGCCCCCTTGGCCGAGCGTTCCGCCAGCCGCCTGCTGCAGGTGCCACCTGCGCCTGGTGCGCTGGTGGATGCGCACGTGCGCGATCTCCCGGCCTTGCTGCGCGAAGGCGATCTTCTGGTGTTCAACGACACCCGGGTCATTCCTGCGCGTCTGTTCGGTCAGAAGGCGACCGGTGGCCGCGTGGAGATACTGATCGAACGCCTGCTCGGCGGGCAGCAGGCGAGGGCCCAGGTAGGGGCCAGCAAGACCCCCAAGCCTGGCAGCCGCATCGCACTCGATGCCGGTGGCGAGGTGGAAGTGCTGGGCCGCGATGGCGAATTCCATCTGCTGGAATTCCATGTTCCCGAGTCACTGGAACAATGGCTGCTGCATGCCGGGCGCCTGCCGTTGCCACCCTATATCCAGCGCGAGCCGGGACTGGATGATCGTGAGCGTTACCAGACCGTGTTCGCGCGCGAAACCGGGGCGGTGGCCGCGCCGACGGCCGGCCTGCATTTCGATGAGCCGCTGCTGGCAGCGTTGCGGGAAAAGGGCGTGGCATTCGGCCATGTCACGCTGCATGTGGGTGCGGGGACGTTCCAGCCGGTTCGGGTGGATGACCTGAAGGACCATGTGATGCATCGCGAGTGGCTGAACGTTGGCGCCGAACTGGTGCAGCAGGTCCGGCGTACCCGGGCGGCGGGGGGGCGGGTGATCGGCGTAGGCACCACGGTGGTGCGGGCGCTGGAAAGCGCGATGCGCGAAGGCGAACTGCTGCCGTATGCGGGCGAGACGCAGATCTTCATCACGCCGGGTTACCGCATCCGCAGCGTGGACGCGATGATCACCAACTTCCATCTGCCGGAAAGCACCCTGCTGATGATGATTTCCGCCTTTGCCGGCAAGGATCGCGTCTTCGAAGCGTATCGGCACGCCATCGAGCAGCGTTACCGGTTCTTCAGCTACGGCGATGCGATGTTGTTGTTCCCGCAGGACTGAGCGGTTTCCTGTCGGTTGCAGCGTCTCCTTGTCGTCGCGTTGCGAGCCGGGAGCAGGCCCCACGGGACCCACCGTGAATCCATCCATGGAGGCTCGTTTCCGCCCATCCAGGGCTCCAACGGTCCCGTGGGGCCTGCTCCCGGCTCGCCGGACACACCGCGCGCGGTGCGGGACGAGCCGCCCGTGCGGTGGGTGGAAGAGGGTAGGGCCGGTCCATGTCGCGCGGGCAGCGCACCGCTTTTCCTCTCCCTCCCCAGGCAGGTCGCCGCCAGCCGATTTTTGATTCTGCGTGCGCCATGAACCTGTCGGGAGCCCGCGGGCTGGACCCATGAGCAGTCAAGGCGCCAGCTTTTCGCGACAACATCGAAAGTACGCGACAATGCGCGCCTATCTGCCTGAAACAACCGCACCATGTCCCGACTGCAGTTCCAGCTCCAGACCACCGATGGCCGCGCCCGTCGTGGCCGCCTCACGTTCCCGCGCGGCACCGTGGAAACTCCCGCCTTCATGCCGGTCGGCACCTATGGCTCGGTCAAGGGCATCTTCCCGGACCAGGTGCGGGCCCTGGGGGCCGAAATCATCCTCGGCAACACCTTCCACCTGTACCTGCGGCCCGGCTTGGACGTCATCGCCGACCATGGCGGCCTGCACGGGTTCGCCCGCTGGGACGGCCCCATCCTGACCGACTCCGGTGGTTTCCAGGTGTTCTCGTTGGCCCACCGGCGCAAGATCACCGAACAGGGCGTCACCTTCGCTTCACCCACCGACGGCGCCCGGGTATTCCTCGGCCCCGAAGAAAGCATGAAGATCCAGAAGGTGCTCGATTCGGACATCGTGATGATCTTCGACGAATGCACCCCGTACCCCGCCACTGAAGAGGTCGCGCAGCGTTCCATGGAACTCAGCCTGCGCTGGGCCCAGCGCAGCCGCAACGCGCATGACGAACTCGGCAACGACGCCGCCCTGTTCGGCATCGTCCAGGGCGGCGTCCATCCCGCGCTGCGCAGCCGCTCGGCCGAAGCGCTGCAGGCCATCGGCTTCGATGGCTACGCCATCGGCGGGCTGGCGGTGGGCGAACCCGAGCACGAACGCAATGCCATGCTCGACCACCTGCACCCGCAGCTGCCGGCCGACCGCCCGCGTTACCTGATGGGGGTGGGGCGGCCCGAAGACCTGGTGGAAGGCGTGGCCCGTGGCGTGGACATGTTTGATTGCGTCATGCCGACCCGCAATGCACGCAACGGCCACTATTTCACCGCTTTCGGCACGGTACGCATCCGCAACGCCCGTTACGAGCGCGACATGGATCCGATCGAGCCCGGCTGCGGCTGCGTCGCCTGTTCAGGTGGTTATACCCGTTCGTACCTGCGCCACCTGGACCGCTGCAACGAAATGCTGGCGCCGATGCTGGGCACCCTGCACAACCTGTTCTATTACGAGAAACTGATGGCCGACATGCGCGCGGTCGGCCGCCCGGCCGGTCCGGTCCGCACTCCGCTGGCCGACCTCAACGAGGACGAATTCGCCCAGCTCAAGCAACTGATCGGAGGACGCCGCTGATGCACAGCATCAAGGGCCAATCGCTGATCGGGCAGCGCGACGTGCGCGGCGCAGGGGAGGAATTTCATGCGCTGGATGCGGCCAGCGGTGCGGCATTGCAGCCGGCATTCGGCTCGGTGAGCGCACAGGATCTGGAACAGGCCTGTGCGTTGGCGCTGGCGGCGTTCGATCGTTACCGCGAAACGACGCTGGACGCGCGCGCAGTCTTCCTGGAAACCATCGCCGAGCAGATCCTGGCATTGGGCGATGCCTTGATCGAACGCGCCATGCACGAAAGCGGCCTGCCGCGCCCGCGCCTGGAAGGCGAGCGGGGGCGCACGGTGGGGCAGCTGCGCCTGTTCGCCAACGTGGTGCGCGAAGGAAGCTGGCTGCAGGCGCGGATCGACCCGGCGCTGCCGCAACGCACGCCATTGCCGCGTGCGGATCTGCGGCAGCGGCATATCGCGCTGGGGCCGGTGGCGGTGTTCGGTGCCAGTAATTTCCCGCTGGCATTCTCGGTGGCCGGTGGCGATACCGCCTCGGCACTGGCGGCCGGCTGCCCGGTGGTGGTCAAGGCGCACAGCGCGCATCCGGGGACTTCGGAATTGGTGGGCCGTGCGATCCAGGCGGCGGTGGCGCAATGCGGCCTGCCCGAGGGCGTGTTCTCGCTGCTGTTCGACGCCGGCATCGAGATCGG
>JAAIGF010358097.1_pt1 | contig 17096 bp, 14 predicted proteins | sample 6487441 | NCBI WGS metagenome assembly JAAIGF01 (sample SAMN13974129, study PRJNA590717) | phyllosphere metagenome | biome: pepper field; feature: multiple bacterial spot infested pepper fields; material: pepper leaves; isolation source: leaves from pepper fields | host: Capsicum annuum ... | reverse complement strand
AGCGCCTTCAGCCTCTCGGCCACCTCACCTTACGCGTTCTTCCGAACCGTGCTTCTGAACTTGTTTCTGCTCATCGGCACTGCGTGGCGCACATATTACTTTCCCGGACTTATAAGTCAAACAATTTCTCCCGACTTTTTTCACTCACGCGTTCGATTGCACAAATGACGCACAATTCGGCTGATTTAACGGCGAAAAGGGTGATTTATCAACAGCAAAAGCCAGAGCAGTAATGAAAAAAGCGAGGAAGCTAAAACAGAAATAAACGGATGGAGGGAGCAGAAAGGTAGCGTCTCGCCCATGAGCGAGACGCTGAAAACGTTAGTAACCCGTGGTTTGTGTTTTTTCAGCCTGAATACGCTGATAAATCTCTTCACGATGTACCGATACTTCTTTTGGCGCATTAACGCCAATGCGGACCTGGTTACCTTTAACGCCCAGCACCGTTACAGTCACCTCATCGCCAATCATGAGGGTTTCACCAACTCGACGAGTTAGAATAAGCATTCTTTGCTCCTTGAAAGATTAAAAGAGTCGGGCCTGTTCGGGCTCCCGGCCATATCCATCATATACCGCTGAACAATACCTATGACAAATACACCATTGTGATTTGTCACACCAATACATTCTGCTGATAATCAGTTTAGCCGAAATACACTACATCGACCGGACTTTGTCATTACCTGGTGTCCATTGCACTAAAAAGCGCCGGAACAGACGTTCCTGGCGCTATACAATGCTTAATTTTAATTGTTACAGCCGGCTGCTTACCCACTCCTGTACGCCTGCCAGCGCGCCTGCCAGCGCCTGCGGATTAGTACCGCCCGCCTGCGCCATGTCAGGACGTCCACCGCCTTTTCCGCCCACCTGAACGGCCAGCGCGCTAATCAGCTCACCTGCTTTCACGCGGTCGGTCAGATCTTTAGTTACGCCTGCAATCAGCGAAACCTTACCTTCTGCTACCGTTGCCAGTACGATCACGGCAGACCCAAGCTGGTTTTTAAGGTCATCCATAATCGTACGCAGCATTTTCGGTTCAGTGTTACTCAGCTCACTTACCAGCAGTTTAGCGCCCCTGATTTCAATGGCGCTGCTGCTCAGCGATGCGCTCTCCTGGGCTGCCTGCTGATCGCGTAGCTGCTGCAGCTCTTTCTCCAGCGCGCGTACGTTATCCACCAGACCGCGCACCTTCTCACTGAGGTTGCTACTGTTGGCCTTCACCACCTGAGCAATGTCAGCCAGCTGATCGCTCTGTGCATGCAGCTGAGCAATTGCCGCTTCACCGGTCAGCGCTTCGATACGACGAATACCGGCAGCCGTGCCCGACTCAGACTGAATGCGGAACAAGCCGATATCACCCGTGCGCGCAGCGTGCGTACCGCCACACAGCTCCACTGAATATTCGCCCATGCTGACCACGCGCACCCGCTGATCGTACTTCTCGCCAAACAGCGCCATCGCCCCACGCGCTTTAGCCTCTTCCAGATCCATGATATCGGTCTGAATCAGCAGGTTGCGGCGGATCTGTGCATTGACGATATCTTCAACTTCACGGATCTGCTGCGGCTTCATCGCTTCAGAATGGGAGAAGTCAAAACGCAGATATTTATCGTTATTCAGCGAGCCTTTCTGCCCGACGTGATCGCCCAGCACTTCACGCAGTGCTTCATGCATCAGGTGCGTTGCCGAGTGATTCAGGCGAATACGTGCCCGACGTGCTTCGTTTACCTGCGCCTGCAGCGCATCACCGATACGCAGCTGACCATGAGTGAGCTTACCGATATGTCCCAGTGCTTTGCCATACTTTTGCGTATCCTGCACGCTAAATTCAGCATTCTGCCCTGTCAGTACGCCAGTATCCCCCACCTGCCCGCCTGATTCACCGTAGAACGGCGTAGCGTTCAGGATCACGACAGCATCCTGTCCCGCGGTGATCTGTTCTACTGACTGACCATCAACAAACAGCGCTTCAATCGTGGCGTTCAGCGTCAGCTCTTCATAACCTTTAAATTCGGTTACGGCATCAACGCGAATAACGCTATTGTAGTCCGCGCCAAAGCCGCTGGCTTCGCGCGCGCGCTGGCGCTGCTGCTCCATGGCGGCTTCAAATCCCGCCTCATCAATCTTCAGATTACGCTCGCGACAGACGTCAGCGGTTAAATCCGCCGGGAAGCCAAAGGTGTCATAAAGACGAAAGACGGTTTCACCATCCAGCGTGTCGCCGCTCACTTTTGCCAGCTCATCATCCAGCAGCGCCAGACCACGCTCCAGCGTTTTAGCAAACTGCTCCTCTTCCGCTTTCAGCGCATTTTCTACCAGTTTCTGCTGACGCTTCAGATCTTCACCCGCAGCGCCCATGACCTCAATCAGCGGTGCCACCAGCTTATAGAAGAATGCTTCTTTCGCGCCCAGCATGTTGCCGTGGCGGACCGCACGACGAATGATGCGACGCAGCACATAGCCACGGTTCTCATTCGATGGCATGACGCCATCGGCAATCAGGAAGGCGCAGGAGCGGATATGATCTGCGATAACGCGCAGCGATTTGTTATTGAGGTCGCTTGCGCCAGTGACCTGAGCAACAGATTTGATCAGCTGCGCAAAGAGATCGATCTCATAGTTGGAGTTCACATGCTGCAGGACTGCCGCGATACGCTCCAGCCCCATGCCGGTATCCACCGACGGCTTAGGCAGCGGTTGCATGGTGCCGTCAGCCTGACGGTTGAACTGCATAAACACGATATTCCAGATCTCAATATAGCGATCGCCATCCTCTTCCGGGCTGCCCGGCGGGCCTCCCCAGATATGGTCGCCATGATCGTAGAAAATTTCAGTACAGGGACCGCACGGACCGGTGTCGCCCATCTGCCAGAAGTTATCAGATGCGTATGCGCTGCCCTTATTGTCGCCAATACGAATAATGCGTTCGCGCGGCACACCGATCTGGTCAGCCCAGATATCAAAGGCTTCATCATCGGTTTCGTAAACGGTTACCCATAAACGCTCTTTTGGCAGGCTGAACCACTGCTCACCCGTCAGCAGTTCCCAGGCATAAGCAATCGCCTCCTGCTTGAAATAGTCGCCGAAACTGAAGTTGCCCAGCATTTCAAAGAAGGTGTGATGGCGTGCGGTATAACCCACATTTTCCAGATCGTTATGCTTGCCGCCTGCACGCACGCAGCGCTGCGAGGTAGTCGCACGCGTGTAATCACGCTTGTCCTGGCCAAGGAAAACGTCTTTGAACTGCACCATGCCGGCATTGGTAAACAGCAGCGTTGGATCGTTATTCGGTACGAGGGAGCTGCTGGCTACAACCTGATGTCCCTTGCTATGAAAAAAGTCGAGAAACGCTTGACGGATCTCAGCAGTGCTCTTGCTCATAAAATTCCTGGAATCACGCTAACGAACGTTCCCTTTCGCTGACAAACCCTGTCTATCCGGTCCGTCGCTGACTGAGGAACAAAAAGTGGGAATAAGATAAAATTTCTGCAATAGGAAGTAAAATCACATTGCCTTTCAGTCGTCACTATTTCTGAAAACCGCCTGAATATCTTCCATCATAAAGCCTTTTGTCATCAGAAAACGCTGTACTTTGCTTTTTTCTGCCCAGGTTTGCGGCAGCGGCTTGCCAAACTTACGTCTGGCAAGCTCTGCAGCACACGCTGTCCAGTCTACGTCACTTTCTGCCAGCGCCTGATTGATCTCGTCGCGTCCGATGCCTTTTTGCTGCAGCTCCATCCTGACGCGCTGCGGACCATATCCTTTGCGCGCCCGGCTCTGGATAAAACGCTCAGTAAATCGATTATCGTTCAGCCAGCCATTTTCCTGACACCAGTCGAGCACTTTTTCCAGCAGCTCATCCGGAATCGGGATATTTTCCTGCTGCTGCAGATAGGCCGCACGCTGGCCGGAGAGCTGCAGTTTGCGCTTCAGCTCGCTGCGGCTGTGATCGCGCTGTGAAAGCAGGCGCATAGCGCGGTCAAGTAAACGGGAGAAGTCAGGCACCGGTGCCTGTGATGATGTTGATGACATACACATTAGCCTTACTGTTGGTAACGGACAGGGTAAAGCATGGGGGGCAGAGAGCGGAAGGCGTGCAGAGGAGTAAAAAAGAAAACGGGAGCATTGCTGCTCCCGCTGATATTAAAAGTCTTCGTTAGTTTCGCCTGCTTTTTCAAGCTCAGCGTCAGAAGGCTCTTTAGTATTTGCCTCTGCTGTCGCACCTGTCAGCAGCGCCTCACGCAGTTTGCTGTCAATCTCGTTCGCAATTGCCGGGTTCTCTTTCAGGAAGTTGGTCGCGTTTGCTTTACCCTGACCAATCTTATCGCCGTTGTAGCTGTACCACGCACCGGCTTTTTCCACCAGCTTGTGTTTCACGCCCAGGTCTACCAGCTCACCAAAGGTGTTGATCCCTTCGCCATACATGATCTGAAATTCTGCCTGCTTAAACGGTGCAGCGATTTTGTTCTTCACCACTTTCACGCGCGTTTCGCTACCTACCACTTCGTCGCCCTCTTTGATCGCACCGATACGGCGGATATCAAGACGAACGGAGGCGTAGAACTTCAGCGCGTTACCACCGGTGGTGGTTTCCGGGTTACCGAACATCACACCAATTTTCATACGGATCTGGTTGATGAAGATCAGCAGCGTATTGGACTGTTTCAGGTTACCTGCCAGCTTACGCATCGCCTGGCTCATCATTCGTGCCGCCAGACCCATATGCGAGTCACCGATCTCACCTTCGATTTCCGCTTTAGGCGTCAGCGCCGCAACGGAATCAACGATGATGACATCAACGGCACCTGAACGTGCCAGCGCGTCGCAGATTTCCAGCGCCTGCTCACCGGTATCCGGCTGTGAACAGAGCAGATTATCGATATCCACGCCCAGCTTTTTCGCATAGACCGGATCCAGCGCATGCTCAGCATCGATAAAGGCGCAGGTTTTACCTTTACGCTGTGCAGCCGCAATAACCTGCAGCGTCAGCGTGGTTTTACCAGAAGCTTCCGGTCCGTAGATCTCTACGATACGGCCCATCGGCAGACCACCCGCACCCAGTGCGATGTCCAGCGACAGGGAGCCGGTAGAAATAGTTTCTACATCCATCGAGCGGTCTTCACCCAGACGCATGATGGAGCCTTTACCAAATTGTTTTTCAATCTGGCCCAGTGCGGCAGCTAAAGCCTTCTGTTTGTTCTCGTCGATCGCCATTTACACTCCTAATCATGCCGGGTGAGCAAACACTGGCTGTGTCCGCTCGTTCTGTTGCCAATAATTATACTGTATAATCATACAGTATCAAGCCTAATTTATCAGAAATTGATCAAGCAGCGTCTGCAGCGCCCAGGCCACCGACTGACGCCGCACCGCCTCGCGATCGCCTGCAAAAACACAGCGTTGCGCAAAGATACCTTCCGGTCCGGCAAGGGCAAACCAGACGGTGCCCACGGGTTTATCTGCACTGCCGCCGCCCGGTCCTGCAATGCCGCTTACAGCGATCCCATAAGGTGCCTGCGCCGCCTGACACGCGCCTGCCACCATCTCACGTACTGTCTCTTCACTCACTGCGCCATAGCGCGCAAGCGTACTCGCCTGCACGCCTGCCATCTGCTGCTTGGCACTATTACTATAGGTGACAAATCCGCGCTCAAACCAGGCAGAGCTGCCGCTGATATCTGTGAAAACTTTGGCAATCCAGCCGCCGGTACAGGATTCAGCCGTCGTCACGCTGGCGTGGCGCGCTATGAGCTTTTCGCCAATCTGACGGCTTAACTGCTGCAGCTGTTCATCATTCATCGCTTTCTCCTTTTGCGGCGCAACGTTAGCAGTAAATGGAGCGGCAGACGGCGCTTTTCAACCAGCAGCAGTGAAATTTGCGCCCCTGCTTCCGCTGCCTCCGGTCCGGTTTCATGCCATCCTGACCGGATGCGGGGAAGCGCACAGCAGCGTGCCGTTGCCGCGTGCCGGATCGGCCGGAGTCAGTACCGCTTAATCAAGCATAGTCGCGATCTGTGCCAGGCAGGCGCTGACGTTCAGCAGTGAGTGAGACCGGAGGTGTTCAGTACAGAGGGTGGCGCAGCAGGAACCGAAAGCGGGAGGCATAAATACCTTCAGGGTAAAAAACAGGACGGCCTGCGCCGTCCGGCCATCAGCTCTTTTTCACAAACTCAGATTTGAGTTTCATCGGGCCAAAGCCCTCGATTTTGCAGTCAATATTGTGATCGCCTTCAACCAGACGAATACTTTTGACCCTGGTACCAATTTTCAGCACCGAAGAGCTGCCCTTTACCTTTAAATCTTTGACCACGGTGACGCTGTCGCCATCTGCCAGCGTATTGCCATTGGCATCGCGTACCAGCAGCGTATCGCTCGCTTCTGCCGCGCTGGCAGACCAGATATGGCCGCACGACGGGCAGTTAAGGTTGTCGCCATCCTGCCAGGTATAATCAGCCTGACACAGCGGACAGGCGGGTAAATGCTCCATAAGTGCTCCTGATAATCTGCATGCGGTGAAATGGCACCGCAAAGAGGGTGCCATATTATATCCTCACACTTTATAAGGACAGCATTAAAGCAGATTGCCCTGCCGCGCTTTGGCGACCTCCTCTCCCAGCTGCCATACGGCCATCGCGTAATGGGTGCTGTGGTTATAACGCGTAATCACATAGAAGTTAGGCAGGCCGTACCAGTACTGATAGCTGGTGCCCAGATCGAGTCGCAGCAGGCTGGCTTCGCTGTTGCCATTCAGTGAGCCCTGCGGGGTCAGACCGCTCGCCGCCAGCGTGGCAATCGGATAACGCGTTTTGAAGCCATTCTCCAGCGCGGGTGCCTGTCCGCTCGCCGGTACGGCGACTGTCTCACCGCTGCGCCAGCCGTGCGCTTTGAAATAGTTTGCGACGCTGCCAATCGCATCAACCGGATCCCAGAGATTGGTATGACCATCTCCGTTAAAATCCACCGCGTACTCTTTATAGGATGAGGGCATAAACTGGCCATAGCCCATTGCCCCGGCAAAGGATCCGCGCAGATCCAGCGGATCGTCCTGTTCGGTGCGCGCCATCAGCAGAAACGTTTCCAGCTCGCTGCTGAAATAGGCGGCGCGGCGCGGATAGTTAAACGAGAGCGTCGCCAGCGCATCCAGCAGACGGGTTTTGCCCATCACCCGGCCCCAGCGCGTCTCAACGCCGATAATGCCGACGATAATTTCCGGCGGTACGCCATAAACCTGCTGCGCCCGCTGCAGAGCATCTTCATACTGATTCCAGAACGCTACGCCATTCTGTACGTTATCGGGCGTGATAAATTTTTTCCGGTAGCGCAGCCAGGCGCCGTTTGGCCCCGCTGGCGGCGTATAGCTCGGTGCCTGCTGATCCATCAGGCGCAGTACGTAATCAAGCCTCTTTGCCTGGCCGATAACCGCATGCAGCTGATCGCGATCAAAACCATGTTTCGCTACCATCCGATCGATAAATTGTTCTGCTGCCGGGTTGCCGGCAAAGTCACCAAACATCGGCTGAACCGCATGCGACGAATCCAGCAGGAAGCCGCCTTTAGGTGCCGGCACAACATCGCCTTGCTGATGAGGCGCAGGCTTGCTGCTGCAGGCAGCAAGCAGGAAAAACAACGGAATGAGGGCAACCTTAATACGCATTAGATATCCATAAGCGAGCAAAAAACCTGAACGCATATGGTAGTCGTTCAGCGCATTAACGGACAGAGTAATGTCGTAACTTTACGCGGTGTGTGCGCCCCTCAGGACGAGGTGGCGCACGTAACGGTTCAGGGTACCAGCAGCACTTTGATCGATTCGCGACCTGATGCCATCGCAAACCCCTGCTCCCACTCCGCCAGCGGAAAACTGTGCGTAACAATGCCTTCTGCGGTGAACCATTTTTTCTCAAAAAAGCTTATGACCGTTTCATAGCAGTGCGGGCCAAGATGTGAGCCGCGCACATCCAGCTCTTTGCGGTCGCCAATGATCGACCAGTCTACCGTTGCAGGCTTACCAAACACGCTGAACTCGACATAGCGGCCCATGCGCCGGATCATCTGCAGTCCCTGATTAACTGCCAGTGGGTTGCCGGTCGCCTCTATATAGATGTCGCAGCCGTAGCCGTCAGTGAGTTTGCGCACCTCCGCATCCACATCCTGCTCCAGCGGGTTGAAAACCAGATCGGCCCCCAGCTTTTTCGCCAGCGCCAGACGTTCCGGAATGGTATCCAGTACAATAAACAGCTTGGGGTTTTTGAGGCGGATAGCCTGAATCATGCCGGTGCCGAGCGGGCCAGCCCCTGCCAGCACCACCACATCATTGAATTCAATCGCCGCGCGGTTCACCGCGTGGACCGCACAGGCGAAGGGCTCAATCAGCGCGCACTCTTCGTGCGTCAGCGTATCAGGAATTTTATGCACCCGGCTGTTGGCTTTGAACAGCATATATTCGGTCATACCGCCATCAGAGTCCTGCGTCTGAAAGCCGTAGATGTCGTGCTTTTCGCACATCCAGTATTTGCCATCTTTGCAGAAGCGGCACTGATTACAGGGAATAATCTGTTCAGCGATGATGCGGTCGCCAGGCGACACGCCAAAATGCTCCAGCGCGCCCTCGCCATATCCGACGACCGTGCCATAAAACTCATGCCCCACCACTACTGGCGTTTTAACCCAGGCTTTTTCCGGATTACCATCTCCCCAGTACATTGGCGCCCCGTGCCAGCAGTGGACGTCAGACGCGCAGATACCACATGCTCCCACTTTTACCAGCAGCTCGCGTGCTTTTGGCTCAGGCAGCGGTAAGGTTTCCAGGCGATAATCGCGCGGGCCATAGTTCACCAGGCTTTTGATCTGTTGCGGCAGAATATTCATAGCGTATCCTTTTCGATAAATGTTAACGTCAACATTGAATGACAGAGAGATAGCCCGCAGGCTATCTTAACGGTGTGCTTTACGCTTAACGGAACTCAGCCAGATCGCGCCCAGAATGATCCCGCCTTTAATCACAATCTGCACATAGGGTGAAACCCCCATCAGATTCAGGCCATTATTGAGAATGCCGAGCATCATCGCGCCCACCAGCGTCCCAAGAATGGCACCTTTACCGCCAGCTATTGCCGCCCCGCCCAGCACGACAGCAGCGATCGCATCCAGCTCAAATCCGTTACCGGCGTTGGGCTGTCCGCTCATCAGACGCGAACTGAGCACAATACCGGCCACCGCCGCTGTGAGTCCGCTAATGATATATACCCAGAGCTTGGTGCGTGAAACACGGATACCGCTCAGGCGCGCGGCCTCTTCATTGCCGCCCAGAGCGTAGACGTGACGACCAAAGGGCTTCTGGTGCAGCAGGATCCACGCCAGCAAATAGACCACCAGCATGATTAAAATGGGCACCTGAATACCCAGCAGGCTGGCACGGCCAAACATCATGAAGCTTTCCGGCAGGCCGGAGATGGGATATCCCCCGGTATACATCAGCGCCAGTCCCCGTGCGATCCCCATGCTGGCGAGCGTAACGATGATGGGCGGCATCCGCAGCCAGGCGATACAGCCGCCGTTCAGGGCACCAAAGCCCATACCGATCAGCAATCCGGCCAGCACCGCCAGCGGCATCGGAATACCCGCTACCATCAGACCGGCGGCCACGGTGCCGGAGAGCGCCATCACCGATCCCACTGACAGGTCGATCCCGCCAGTTAAGATGGCACAGGTCATTCCCACGGCAATAATGGCGTTGATAGAGACCTGACGCGCCACGTTGCTGAGGTTGTTCGCGGTCAGAAAGCTATCGTTGAGAAAAATCATCACAATAAACAGCAGCACAAAACCGACAAACGGCAGGAAGGCGGGATGGTGCAGACAGCGGTCAAGCCGGCCGCGCCTGCGCGACGTTTGTGACAGCATGGAATTAGAGAGAATACTCATGATGCGTTCCCCGTAGCGTGTAGCATGATGGTTTCAGCGTTGATTGCCGTATCGTGAAGCTCCTGCGCAATATGTCCGTTGCGAAACACCAGCACCCGGTGGCAGAGGCCAATAATCTCCGGCAGCTCAGAAGAGATGACGATGATGGCGATGCCCTTACGGGTCAGCTGCTGCATCAGCTGATAAATTTCCATTTTTGCCCCCACATCGATACCGCGTGTGGGTTCGTCAAAGATCAGCACCTTGCAGTCATTATTCAGCCAGCGCGCAATGACCACCTTTTGCTGATTGCCGCCGCTAAGCGTATTCACCTCCTGCTCCGCTGACGGCGTTTTCACGCCAACCCTGCGGATAAGATCGCTGACCACTTCACGCTCGCGCACATGGTGCAGAAATCCGCCGTGGGTGATTTGCCGGTTCAGCGTGATGTTATGCGCCACGCTAAACGGCAGTACCAGCCCTTCGGTTTTGCGGTTTTCCGGCAGCAGTCCGATCCCCTGCTTTAAGGCATCGGCGGGCGTACGCAGCCGCAGCGGCTCACCATTCAGGCGCACCTCCTTTTGCCAGCACGCCTGTGCACCCAGCATCGCGCAGGCGGTTTCGGTGCGGCCCGAGCCCACCAGCCCGGCAAAGCCGAGAATTTCTCCGGGCCAGAGCTGAAAAGCGTCTGCGGGTCCCTGGCGCTGGCGCTGCAGATTGACGTCCAGCAGCGGTAGCGTTGCCGCCGGCAGCGGCAGCTTATCGGGGAAATGCTGTGCCACCTGACGGCCCACCATCATTTTTACCAGCTGCTCGCTGCTGCAGTCGCTCACCGGGAGGGTGCCAACATAGCCTCCGTCGCGCAGTACCGTGATGGTGTCGCATACCGCAAAGATCTCCTCCAGATGATGCGAGATGAACAGCATGCCCACCCCCTGCTGCCGCAGGTCGCGCATCACCCGGAACAGATGCTCAGCTTCACCCGGCGTCAGCGTTGCCGTAGGTTCATCAAGGATCAGGATCCGCGCATCCAGCGCCAGCGCTTTGGCAATCTCAACAAACTGCTGCTGCGCCACGCTGAGGTGCGTTACCGCAATGTCCGGATCGAGTTCAACCCCCAGCCGCGCCAGCAGCGCCAGCGTACGACTGCGCATCGTCTGGCGATCCAGCCATCCCCAGCGGGTACGCTGTTCGCGATTCAGAAAAATATTCTCGACGGCATTAAGACCCGGTATCAGCGAGAACTCCTGAAAGACAATTCCCACGCCAGCTGTTATCGCCTGACGATAGCCAGCAAACTGCTGCGGCCGATCGTCGATAGCGATTTCGCCGCTGTCAGGCTGATAAATACCGCTCAGGATCTTCATCAGCGTGGATTTACCCGCCCCGTTTTCACCGAGCAGCGCATGGATTTCACCGGCGTGCAGCGTCAGGTTGATGTTGTTTAACGCGCGTACGCCCGGAAATGATTTACTGATTCCGCTGAGTTGCAGTAACGGCATGGCAGCGCCTCCCCGGAGTGATTACCAGCTAAAGCCGCTGGCGTTCTCTTTCGTGATCAGTTTTACGTCAAGCGGTACTGCAGCCGGCACCTGACTTCCCCAGTGCTTCGCCATCGCCACGCCCAGCCCCAGCCGTACCATGTCACGCGGGAACTGCGCAGAAGTTGCAATAAACGGCGATCCCGCTTTCTCAATCTCTTTCACCGCTTCCGGCTGACCATCGACGCTGACCAGTTTCACATCTGCGCCGTTCGCCTGAATCGCCGCCAGAGCCCCGAGCGCACCGGTATCGTTGACGCTAAAAATGCCGGCCAGATCCGGCGCTGCCTGCAGCATATTTTCGGTAACGCTTAGCGCAGTATCACGCTCCTGTTTGCCGTTCTGACGGTTAACGATTTTGATGCCGGGATATTTCTTCATTGCATCTTCAAACCCTTTAACGCGTTCGATGATCGGCACCACCGGAATACCATCAAGAATGGCGACCTTACCTTTACCGCCCAGCGCTTTCGCCAGAAACTCTCCGGCCTGCAGGCCGGCATCATAATTTTTGGAGCCAACAAAAGAGTCGATTGGGCCTTTAGCCTGAGCGTCAATCGCCACTACGACTACGCCCGCTTTTTTTGCCTCGTTTACCGCGTTTTCCACCCCGTTGGTGTCCGCCGGATTAATCAGCAGGATGTCGACTTTTTTCTGCAGCATATCTTCAATGTCGTTGATCTGCTTTGAGACATCGTGACGGGCATCTGCCTCAATCACCGTAGCCCCCATGCTGCCGGCTGCAGCCTTGAGCGCTTCCTGCATGGTGACAAAATAGGGGTTATTCATCTCCTGGAAGGACATGCCGATAGTCAGCGGCTTTGCTATCGCCAGTGCAGATGCCAGCATTAAAGGGGTCGTTACACAGAGCGCCAGCAGGGTGTTCAGTTTGCCTTTCATAATTTTCTCCGGGTCTTTTCAGTTAACTGCTTATCGTCGTTACGAAATAAAGCCGGTACAGGAACACTACGCAACCACACCTGAAATGTTGACGTTAACATAAAGATAAAAACGTCCTGTATGCCAGGAATACGCTATCTGAGGATTGTTAAATTCATCGCCACAGACATGAGATCAAAATTTAAACACCTGAAATGACAACGTCAACATTCTCAGATGGACAAGTTTAAGATCCTTGCGGCATGTCACATCTTATTAACATCGCTTTCAGTGTTGTTACAGAAAAAACCCGGCAGGCGTCTGAAACTAAAGGTTTTTCAGGAAGCCATTAAGCATCACGCGGGTTTCGTAGGGACGGCCCTCAATAGCGGAGATGATATTTTCTGACACCACCCGCGCCCACTGGCCGGTATCATGAGCGACATAAGGAATAACCTGATTAAAATCTTCGGCGCAGGGTACTTCATCAACAGAGATAAAGCCGGTGTCGTGCATTCCCCACTTGTTGGCCAGATTAATAGCCGCCAGTGTAATCATGCCGTTTAATCCGACAATTGCATCGTAGCGTTCATGGGTGGTAGAGAACCATGACTGAATCATCGCCTTAGCATGTTCGTAGCGGTAGTCGGTATAAAGCGTGTGCAGAGTAACGCGCTCGTCAATCCCGCTTCGGATCCCGTCAATACGCTGCCGGGTAATGTGAGAGTGTTCGCTGCCGCCAATGACCAGCACATTGCGAAACGCTTTTTTCATTATCGCTTCTGCAACCAGCTCACCGGCACGGCTGTTGTTGATATAGACCGCCGGCAGCAACGTATCAAACTGACGATCCAGCTGGATAAGCTGGCTTGAGGAGTGGCGCACCACGTCGATATGGCTTTTATCGTAGCGGTCAGAATCCTCCACTACCGACAAAATAATCCCGGCCGCTTTATAGCTGACCAGCGTCTGCAGCGCGCGCGCCTCAATCTGCCGATTGCCGTTCGTGGTAAAGAACATGACCGAATAGCCTTTGGCATCTGACAGGCGGCACACCTCTTTGATGATATGGGAATAAACAATATTAAAGGTATCGTCGGTAACCACGCCGATAATAGGGCTCTGGCTGGCTTTGATATTGCGGGCAAACGCGTTAGGCACATAGTTAAGCGTGCGTGCTGCGGCCAGGATCCGCTCGCGCGTTTCGGGTTTAACCTTATCAGGGGCAGTAAACACGCGTGAAACGGTAATATTGGTTACGCCGGCAATCTGCGCAATATCTTTAATGGTGGCCGCTTTGGTACTTTTTCGGGTCATAACATTCGCTATCGGCAGTGTCAGCAGGAGTAACGCGATGGTAGCAGCTTTCGTGAAATGTTGACGATGACATTTTGCGCCCTCAGCGCAGAAACAGTACCGGCTCATTCTGCAATTCTGAAGCCTGCCCGAAGAAACAGCCCTGCGCGCCGGTTTTCCTGCCATACAGACTCCGTTATCATAATCAGCACGTACTCGTGAACACATTCAGGTTACTGCCCGCCCTTCAGCCAGCCTCTGGCAACCACGCTGAGCCTTAAGAGGGGCAGATAAAAGAGAATCAGAATCATGTATCGCGCTGCTTATGTTTAAACATGGACACCCTAATACTATGAGTACATTAGAGAATATCAGCGCTCACACGCCAATGATGCAGCAGTATCTGCGCCTGAAAGCCGATCACCCTGACATCCTGCTGTTCTACCGCATGGGCGATTTCTACGAGCTGTTCTTTGATGATGCAAAGCGCGCCTCGCAGCTGCTGGAGATCTCGCTGACCAAACGGGGTGCTTCAGCCGGTGAGCCCATTCCGATGGCCGGTGTGCCCTATCACGCCGTAGAGGGCTATCTGGCAAAGCTGGTTCAGCTGGGCGAGTCAGTAGCGATTTGCGAACAGATTGGCGATCCGGCGCTGAGCAAAGGCCCGGTTGAGCGCAAGGTGGTGCGGATTGTCACCCCCGGCACTATCAGCGATGAAGCGCTGCTGCAGGAGCGCCAGGATAACCTGCTGGCCGCTATCTTCCAGAGCCAGCGCGGCTTTGGCTACGCCACGCTGGATATCAGCTCCGGGCGTTTCCGCCTGAGCGAACCGGGCGACGCTGAAGCGATGGCAGCAGAACTCCAGCGCACGAATCCTGCGGAGCTGCTCTACCCTGAAGACCTGCAGGCGATGTCGCTTATTGACCAGCGCCGCGGGCTGCGGCGGCGTCCGCTGTGGGAATTTGAGATCGACACCGCGCGCCAGCAGCTGAATCTGCAGTTCGGCACGCGCGACCTGCGCGGATTTGGCGTGGAGCAGGCGCATCTGGGACTGCGCGCTGCGGGCTGTCTGCTGCAGTATGCCAAAGATACTCAGCGTACCACACTGCCGCACATTCGTTCCCTGAGCATGGAGCGCCAGCAGGATAGCGTGATCATGGATGCGGCCACGCGCCGTAATCTTGAAATCACCCAGAATCTGGCCGGCGGGATCGATAACACGCTGGCAGCGGTCCTGGATAAAACCGTCACGCCGATGGGCAGCCGTATGCTGAAGCGCTGGCTGCATATGCCGCTGCGTGACCTTACGACAATTGTCCGGCGTCAGGATGCGATTGCAGAATTGCAGTCGCTGAGCGACGCGCTGCAGCCGGTCCTGCGTCAGGTAGGCGATCTGGAGCGCATACTGGCACGCCTGGCGCTGCGCACCGCGCGCCCGCGCGATCTGGCGCGCATGCGGCATGCGTTTCAGCAGCTGCCGGAAATCAATCAGCTGCTGGCCGGAGCAAAGGCGGAACGGCTGGTGAGCCTGCGCACGCAGACGGGCGAGTTTGCTGAGCTGCGTACGCTGCTGGAGCAGGCAATCATTGAATCACCGCCGGTACTGGTGCGTGACGGCGGCGTCATCGCGCCGGGCTATAACGCTGAACTCGATGAGTGGCGGGCGCTGGCTGACGGTGCCAGTGACTACCTTGACCGGCTGGAGATCCGCGAGCGGGAAAAACTGGGGCTGGATACGCTGAAAGTCGGCTTTAACGCGGTACATGGTTACTACATTCAGGTCAGCCGCGGTCAGAGTCACCTGGTGCCCATCCACTATGTGCGTCGCCAGACGCTGAAAAACGCCGAGCGCTATATCATTCCTGAGCTGAAAGAGTATGAAGATAAAGTTCTGACCTCCAAAGGCAAGGCGCTGGCGCTGGAAAAAGGCCTCTATGAGGAGCTGTTCGATCGCCTGCTGCCGCATCTTGAAGCGCTGCAGCTGAGCGCGGCCGCGCTGGCCGAGCTGGATGTACTCGCCAGCCTGGCAGAGCGCGCCTGGACGCTGAACTACTGCCGGCCGGTGCTGCAGGAGAAAGCGGGTATCCGCATTACCGCAGGCCGGCATCCGGTGGTGGAACAGGTGCTGAAAGAGCCCTTTATTGCCAACCCGCTCTCGCTGTCGATGCAGCGGCGCATGCTGATCATCACCGGACCAAACATGGGCGGTAAAAGCACCTATATGCGTCAGACCGCGCTGATTGCGCTGATGGCGTGGATAGGCAGTTTCGTACCGGCTGAAGAGGTCGTGATTGGTCCTGTCGATCGCATCTTTACCCGCGTCGGTGCGGCAGACGACCTTGCCTCCGGCCGCTCAACGTTTATGGTTGAGATGACAGAAACCGCCAATATTCTGCACAATGCGACGGAAAATAGCCTGGTACTGATGGATGAGATAGGTCGCGGCACTTCAACCTATGATGGCCTGTCACTCGCCTGGGCTTGTGCCGAAAGCCTTGCCAGTCGCATCAAAGCGATGACGCTGTTTGCCACCCACTATTTCGAGCTGACCACGCTGCCGGAAAAACTGGAGGGTGTTGTGAATGTGCATCTGGATGCGGTTGAACATGGCGATACCATCGCTTTCATGCACAGCGTGCAGGAGGGTGCCGCCAGCAAGAGTTATGGCCTGGCGGTTGCGGCGCTGGCGGGCGTGCCAAAAGAGGTAATCAAGCGCGCGCGGCAGAAGCTGAAAGAGCTGGAGGCGCTTTCCGGCAGTCAGAACGCCTCGGCAGCCGGCGGTGCGCAGCTGCCTCTGCTGGTGGCAGAGACCTCGCCGGCGGTGGACGCGCTGGAAGCGCTGGATCCTGACAGCCTGACGCCAAAGCAGGCGCTGGAGTGGATCTACCGGCTGAAAAGCCTGGTCTGATCGCAGGCAAAAAAAAACGGTGACCTGACAGGTCACCGTTTTTGCTGCTGATTATGGCTTATTCACGAAACAGTGCTTCGATATTGAGGCCCTGTGTCTGCAGGATTTCCCGCAGGCGACGCAGCCCTTCCACCTGAATCTGACGAACGCGCTCGCGGGTTAACCCGATTTCGCGACCCACATCTTCCAGGGTTGCCGCTTCATAGCCTAACAGGCCGAAACGACGCGCCAGCACTTCACGCTGCTTGGCATTAAGTTCAAACAACCACTTAACGATGCTCTGTTTCATGTCATCGTCCTGCGTGGTGTCTTCCGGGCCGTTGTCTTTCTCATCGGCCAGGATATCCAGCAGCGCTTTTTCGGAATCACCACCCAGCGGGGTGTCAACCGAGGTAATACGTTCATTGAGACGCAGCATACGGCTCACGTCATCAACCGGCTTGTCCAGCTGCTCGGCAATCTCTTCCGCACTCGGCTCGTGATCGAGCTTGTGTGAAAGTTCACGCGCGGTACGCAGGTAAACGTTCAGCTCTTTGACAATATGAATCGGCAGGCGAATTGTACGGGTT
>JAAIGF010366872.1_pt1 | contig 17104 bp, 11 predicted proteins | sample 6487441 | NCBI WGS metagenome assembly JAAIGF01 (sample SAMN13974129, study PRJNA590717) | phyllosphere metagenome | biome: pepper field; feature: multiple bacterial spot infested pepper fields; material: pepper leaves; isolation source: leaves from pepper fields | host: Capsicum annuum ... | reverse complement strand
TTCGGGTTGGGCGTCTTCGAAGCCGCCCATCCGATGCCAAGGCCGGGCTGGAGCAGAAACCAGCCTGCGCCAACGGTCAAAATGCCGACGATCCATGGCAGGATGAAGGTCGGGCTGGCGAACCATCCCTCCGGCACAACCAGCGCCAAAATGATCCCGTAGAGAATGCCGACTGCATAATGCGATGCCCAGCCGAGTGCCACTTCGTGCTCATAGGGTTGCGCGTTCGCGATGCTGTCGTGGAAGATTTTGCCCTTGGGCAGATGCCAGAACCAGCGCCCGACCGGTCCCCAATTGGCGGCGGGCCGGTGGAAGGCCCGGTGCAGGATGATTGCCCAGATATCCATGAAAACGGTACCGCCAATGCCCATGGCCACGCCGCGCCAGATGATCTCAGACATCGTATTCTCCCGATTCTTGGTCCCTATCGGCCAAACTGTCGGGTTTTCGCTGCGGCGGCAAGACGTGCGGGGACGGAATTGGAAGTCTTATTGTCCGTCATTCCGGCTCAGCAGCGTTTGTGGTGATGGAAAGTTACTTGCGATCAAGGGCTTGATAGCGCCGGTTCCCATGTAGACTGCGGGATGATGGGAACAACGTCCTCGCTAGAATCCAAAAACGTGGCCGTTTTCACGGCCACGTTTCCTATTTCATCAAGCGGCGCGGCGATAGTTTGCGCTTGTCTGTTGCTGGCTATTCGCCAGTTTGAACTGTGCCAACAGGTCGTTCAGCGCGGCCGCTTCCGACGCAAGGCCATGGCTTGCCGCGGTCTGCTCCTCGACCATGGCGGCATTCTGTTGGGTGCCTTGGTCGATGGTGTTGATCGCCGTGTTGATTTCCTGCAGGCCGGTGGACTGTTCGCGCGATGCCAACACAATGGCATTGATGTGCTGGTTGATCTCCTGCACTTCAGCCACGATGGTTTCCAATGCCTTGCCAGCATTGCCAACCAGCGAAACGCCCGATTCCACCTGCGTTGTCGAGGCGCTGATCAGCGTCTTGATGTCCTTGGCGGCGTTTGCGGAACGTTGCGCCAGTTCACGCACTTCCTGTGCCACAACCGCAAAGCCCTTGCCGGCTTCACCGGCACGCGCCGCTTCTACACCTGCATTCAGGGCCAGCAGGTTGGTCTGGAAGGCGATTTCATCGATGACGCTGATGATGTTGGTGATCTCGCCTGAAGAGCGCTCGATTTCGTTCATGGCAGTCACGGCCTGACGCACGACGTCGCCGGACTTTTCCGCACCCTGACGGGCCTTGGAAACAAGGCCGCCCACTTCTTCGGCGCGACGGCTGGAATCCTTCACTGTGGTGGTGATTTCTTCCAGAGCAGCTGCCGTTTCTTCAACGGATGCTGCCTGCTGCTCGGTGCGCTTGGAAAGATCGTCTGCGGCGGAGCGGATCTCGTTTGCGCCGGCATCGATGCCACGGGCATTCTGGCCAACGGCGCGCAGTGCGTCGTTAAGATTGCCTACGGAGCTGTTGAAGTTGGCGCGGAGCGTATCGAGATGCGCAGCGAATGGCGTTTCAATGCGATAGGCGACATCACCGTCTGCCAGACGGTTAAGCGCCTTTGCGAGATGATCGACAGCGAACTGCGTATCTGCGGCATCCCTCGCCTTCTGGGCTTCGTTGTCTGCACGTTCTTTTTCAGACATGCTGCGGTTTGCTGCGGCTTCCTTTTCGAGGCGAATGGTCTCCAGCGCGTTGGTACGAAAGACCGAGACCGCCTGCGCCATTTGTCCCACTTCGTCTTTACGATCCTGGCCATCAACCGGCGCATCTGTCTGCCCGTTTGCCAGCGTTATCATGCGCTTGGACAAATTCGCGATCGGCGTGGTAATACCCTTGGCAGCAACCACGAGCGAAGCAACGATGCCAAGCGCGAATGTGAGACCGACGAAGATCAGCGACCAAAGAATCGTCGAGTCCGCCTGTTCGCTCAACGCGTGACTTCTTTCTGCGACATCAGTCATAACCTTATCCAGGAATTTGGATGCATCGGCTGCCAGCGGCACAATCATCGCGTCTGCTTTTGCCAGTGCCGCCTTCGCAGCATCATCCTGATCCATCGAGCCCAGCCGGACTGCGTCATCCGTCAACGCAGTTACCTCTTTCGCTCTGGAAATAAAGGTGTCGAGAGTTGGCTTTTCGGCAGGCAGAAGTTTAGCAGTTGTCTCCAATCGATCAAACAGCTTTGCTTTGGCGTCCGCATACAGCGTCACTGCTGCCTTCATGCCGGGAGTGTCGCGGCCGTAGGCGAGAGTTTGATAGGCACCATAGGCGGTCGCGGCGAGATTTCTGTTCGCCCGAGCCATTGCTGTCACGCCGGCCGTGTCGTTGGAAATAAAATTCGAGTAACTGTTATCGGCACTCTTGAAGCTGCTCGACATAAAGGCCGTCGCACCCAACCCCACGACGCAGAGCGGCAGGACGAGAGCGAGTATTTTAGTGCGTATGCTCGCGTTTTTAAGAAATGACATGATTTCTGGGGAACCCTGTTGATCGCCAAGGGCGCAGCAATACACCAGAAGACGCTCACTGAGCGAAGCCAGTGCCACTACGGAAGAATCGGCAGTTGATGATTGATGACAACCATCGCTCGCGATCATCGCGGCTCGGTGAAACTGTCTAGTAAATAACTAAAACAGCCAGTATTTAAATACTGTTAAAATCTTAGGGATACTTTCGCAAACCGCTCTCGTCCCCATCAAGCCAGTCGTCGTTGTTGGTCAGGCCGGGTGTTCGATGTCCAGTCTGGCGCGAATGCAATTAACGAAAAAGGCCGCATCGCTGCGGCCTTTTCCAATTCTCACTCAACAACCTCAACTCAAACCAACCGGCTGCGCTCCAGCGCGGCTTCGATGAAGCTGGCAAAGAGCGGGTGCGGATCGAGCGGACGGCTCTTGAGTTCTGGGTGGTATTGTACGCCGATGAACCATGGGTGGTCGGGATACTCGACGGTCTCAGGAAGAACGCCGTCCGGAGACATGCCCGAGAAGACGAGGCCGCAGCTTTCGAGGCGGTCCTTGTAATCTACGTTCACCTCGTAACGGTGGCGGTGGCGTTCGGAAATGTCGGTGGAGCCGTAGATTTCCGCAATCTTGGTGTCCTTCTTGAGCGATGCCTTGTAGGCACCAAGACGCATCGTGCCACCGAGGTCGCCAGCTGCGTTGCGCTTTTCAAGCTCGTTGCCCTTTACCCATTCGGTCATCAGGCCAACAACCGGCTGTGCCGTCGTACCGAATTCGGTCGAGGACGCATCTTCGATGCCAGCAAGATTGCGTGCCGCTTCCACGACTGCCATCTGCATTCCAAAGCAGATGCCGAAATACGGTACCTGACGCTCGCGCGCAAACTGCGCCGCACGGATCTTGCCTTCTGATCCACGCTCACCAAAGCCACCGGGAACGAGGATGGCGTCGACCTTTTCCAGATACGGCGAAGGATCTTCTTTTTCGAAGACCTCCGACTCGATCCATTCCAGCTTCACCTTCACACGGTTGGCAATGCCGCCGTGATGCAGGGCTTCGATCAGAGACTTGTAGGCATCCTTCAGGCCGGTATATTTGCCAACGATGGCAATCGTGACCTCGCCTTCCGGCGTGTGAATGCGGTTACAAACCTCTTCCCACAGCTCAAGGCGTGGCTTGGGAGCAGGCTCGATGCCGAACGCCGCCAGAACCTCATTGTCGAGACCTTCCTTGTGGTAGGCCATCGGCACGTCGTAAATATTGGCAACATCCAGCGCCTGGATGACGGCGGAAGGACGCACGTTGCAGAACAGCGAAAGCTTGCGACGTTCGGCTTCGGGGATTTCCCGGTCGGCACGCACCAGCAGAATATCGGGGTGAATACCCAGCGCCTGCAATTCCTTGACGGAATGCTGCGTCGGCTTCGTCTTCAACTCGCCAGCAGCGGGAATGTAGGGCATCAGCGTCAGATGAACGAAGATGGCCGTGCCGCGTGGCAGGTCGTTCTTCGCCTGACGGATGGCTTCCATGAACGGCATGGCTTCGATATCGCCCACTGTGCCGCCGATTTCGCAGATGACGAAATCGTATTCCTCGTTGCCCTCGGTCACGAAATTCTTGATTTCGTTTGTGACGTGGGGAATGACCTGCACCGTCGCGCCGAGATAATCGCCGCGACGTTCCTTATCGATGATGTTCTTGTAGATGCGACCCGTGGTGATGTTGTCGGTCTTGGTGGCCGAACGCCCGGTAAAGCGCTCATAGTGACCGAGATCGAGGTCAGTCTCCGCTCCGTCATCCGTCACGAAAACCTCACCGTGCTGGGTGGGGCTCATCGTACCTGGATCGACATTGAGATAGGGGTCTAGTTTGCGAAGCCGAACCCGATAACCACGGGACTGCAACAACGCTCCGAGTGCTGCGGCCGCAATGCCCTTACCAAGTGAGGAGACCACGCCGCCTGTGATGAATACATATCGCGCCATGGGATTCACCGGTTACCTTTTTACGATTGATTCCGCCAGCCAAAACTTTGCCTTTCCCCAAATTCGTGTTTTGCGAACCTGAAGAGCGGCTGACTGGAATGCGAACAAAAGAAAACCGGCAGGCTTTTGGCCTGCCGGAGATTTATGCGTTTGACTGACTTACTGTCCGGTCGGGACGCCAGTCGAGTTGGCCGGAGCCTGTGGCTGGGCCGGTGCTGGCGCTGCAGCGCCACCTTCAGCCGGTGCTGCTGGCGTCGTCGTTGCCGGAGCCTGCGTCGCAGGTGCTTCGTTGGCAGCGCCGTTCTGAGCAGGCGCCTGGCCTGCCGGAGCAGCTGGCGTCGTGGAAGATGGTCCAAGCGTATCCAGAATGCCGTTACCCTGACCCTGCGTTGCCGGAATGCGATCCAGAATATCGGTCGGACGCGATTCGTAACGGGTCAGAAGACCGAGGCCGAGGGATGTCGCGAAGAACAGGGCCGCGAGGATAGCCGTCGTGCGGGTCAGCGCATTGGCCGTACCACGTGCGGACATAAAGCCCGAACCGCCGCCAATACCGAGGCCACCGCCTTCGGAACGCTGGATCAGCACCACGCCGACAAGCGCCAGCACGATCATGAGGTGAATAACAATCAGTACGTTCTGCATGACAATCCATTCCATGCCCCATCAGGAGCACAATGAAGAAGTTTGCGGCTCTTTACATGAGGCGAAAGCGTATTCCAAGCCCCTGAAAGACGAAAGACGATATCAGGCCGTCAATTGCTCATATGCCGCATAGATGGAAAGGAAGTCGGCTGCTTTCAAGCTCGCGCCACCGATCAGTGCGCCGTCCACATTTTCAACGCCCATCAGCTCCAGCGCGTTGGACGGCTTGACCGAGCCGCCATAGAGAATGCGCATGCCCTTGCCTTCCGCACCGAAGCGCTTGACGAGCTCCTCGCGCATGAAAGCGTGCGCTTCCTTCACGTCTTCGACAGTCGGCGTCAGGCCGGTTCCGATGGCCCAGACAGGCTCATAGGCAATCACGGTATTGGCGGCAGTCGCCTCATCCGGCACGGAACCGGCAAGCTGGCGCTTGAGAATATCCAGCGTCTGGCCGGACTTGCGCTCATCTGCAGTCTCGCCGATGCAGATGATGGCAACGAGATCGGCGGCGTAAGCAGCAGTAGCCTTTGCCTTTACCAGATGATCCGTTTCGGCATGGTCCGTGCGGCGCTCGGAATGACCGACGATGACGTGGGTGCCAAAGCAATCCGCGATCATTTCAGCCGAGATATCGCCGGTATGCGCGCCAGATGCGTTCTGGTGGCAATCCTGCGCGCCGATCTTCAGCGGGCTGTCTTCGCAAAGAGCCGTCGCAACATAAAGCAGCGTCGAGGGCGGGCAGATCAGCGTTTCCACCTTGTCCGCAAGCGGTCCCTTCACCCCTTCGGCCATCGCCTTGATCTGATCAAGCGAAGCGCGCGTTCCGTTCATCTTCCAGTTTCCAGCGACGAGCGGGCGTACATCAGGGGTCATCTGCTATTCCATTCCTCTTGGCGTGTAAAAGTGCCTGTCACGGCAGGTCATGCATGTCATAATAGACAGCGAAATGAATTGGTACTTAAAAGCAAGGTTTTGGTTCAAAACTTTGGTTAAATTCGCGTCATTTCGCTGCATTTCGGTGAGAGCGAAGCAAGTTTATTGCTCAGCGGGACAAAATCCAGTTCAAAGCCGCCCGCCAGTCCGTCATGCGAACCGGCGTTCCGTGGGTGCCGGTCTCGTAGAGCGTGAACCGCGTAGGCACCCCCGCCTTCAGCAGCCCGCGGAACATCGCTGCCTGCTGATCCGCGGAATAGACCTTGTCCATACTGCCATGGGTGAACCACACCGGCTTCTTCGCCTTGATGAAAGCGCTCTTCGGAAAATCCGGATCGACCGCACCGCCAAGGATCGCCATGCCCTTGAGGTTGGCGACGGCCTGCGCATCGCGGCTGATGCCGTAGCAGATGAAGCTGCCCATGGAGGCGCAGGTGAGAATGACGGGCCGCCCGCCGGATTTCGCCTTCGCATCGGCAATCAGCGCGGCAACATCCGCCACGCCGTTCTGGTCGAAACTGCGCACGCTCAGCGCATAATAGGTGCCGCCATTGTTGACGGCGAGATTCTTCAGCCGGTTGAAATTGCCGCCGAAGGTATAGTCGTTCATGCCAAGCCTGCGGTCCCCACCCCGGCCATGAATGAAAATGACGGTAAAGGCCTGACCGGATGCTGGCCCGACGCGTCCCACCTCGATTGCCCTGCCATCGGCTGAAATCGTCTCCATGGCCTGAAATTTCTTCGAAGCGAGATCTACATATTCCCGCTTCACGCGCCGCTCTGGTGTCTCATCCCGCCCGTTGATATCGCGCATTTCCTGGTAATCGATGACCTGCGAAGCGCCGCCATCGCCGGTGGAAAGCACGGTTTGACTGGAAAACAGGTCGTCCTTGAATGGCTTCAACGGGCCGCTTGTGCTTTGGGCGGAGGCGGGCAGCGTTGCAACAGAGAGGCAGAAAAGAGTACAAAAGGTGAAGATAGCTGTGGACATGCCTTGAGGAACCGTTTCATTTGCGCCACAAGTCTTGCCATCCGGGCCGCTGCGACGCAATCCTTGAAGGTAAAGCGTAAGCCGATTATGCCTGCTCGAGTAAGCTGACACCTGTACCGGCGTCCCATCATGCCTGCTCGCATGGACAAAATCTGGGCGACAATCTGATTGAACTGGACACAATGGACGATAGCAACGATCTTTTCTCCGGCATTCCCGCAGCTGCCCGCGCTGAGGCGGAGCCACGAGAAGCCGCACCCGCTGCCAAGCCCGCAGCGCCAGCCGCAAATGTGAACGCGCAGCCGAAACCGGCTCCCGCGCCTGTTGCTGCGTCCGGTGAAGAATATGGCGCGTCCTCCATCCGCGTTCTCGAAGGGCTGGAGCCGGTGCGCATGCGTCCCGGCATGTATATTGGCGGCACGGATGAGAAGGCACTGCACCATCTCTTCGCCGAAGTCATCGATAACTCCATGGACGAGGCCGTTGCTGGCCATGCCAACTTCATCGAAGTGCATCTGGATACCGAAGGCTTCCTGACGGTCAGCGATAACGGGCGCGGTATTCCTGTGGAAAACCACCCACAGGTGCCGGGCAAGTCCACGCTCGAAGTCATCATGACCAAGCTGCATGCGGGCGGCAAGTTCGATGGCAAGGCGTATGAAACGTCGGGCGGTCTGCACGGCGTCGGTGTGTCGGTCGTCAACGCGCTTTCGGATGTTCTGGAAGTGGAAGTTGCCCGTAACCGCAAGCTTTACCGCCAGCGCTTCTCGCGCGGCATTCCGCAAGGGCCGCTGGAAGAGCTGGGCGATGTTCACAACCGCCGCGGAACGCGCGTGCGCTTCCACCCGGATGCGCAGATTTTCGGTGAGCAGGCCAAGTTCGAAGCCGCACGCATTTTCCGCATGGCGCGCTCGAAAGCCTATCTCTTCGGCGGCGTTGAAATCCGCTGGAGCTGCGATCCCGGCGTCGTGCCTGCGGGCGGAGAAATCCCTGAAAAGGCAGTTTTCCACTTCCCCGGCGGCCTGAAGGACTATCTGTCCGCGACGCTCGGCAAGGATTTCACCGTTACCCGCGAAATCTTTTCTGGTCGCACGGAAAAGACCGGTGGACACGGCGCGCTGGAATGGGCGGTGACGTGGTATGGCGGCGATGCCCAGTTGCATTCCTATTGTAACACCATCCCGACCCCCGAAGGCGGCACGCATGAGGCCGGTCTGCGTATCGCGCTGACCAAAGGTTTGAAAAATTACGCCGAGTTGACGCAGAACAAACGCGCCCGGGAAATCACCACGGACGACGTGATGATTTCGGCGGTTGGCATGCTGTCCGTTTTCATTCGCGAGCCGGAATTCGTTGGCCAGACTAAGGACAAGCTGGCAACCGTCGAGGCTCAGCGCATCGTTGAAAACGCGCTTCGCGATCCTTTCGATCATTATCTTGCAGGCAATCCCAATGAAGCGGCCAAGCTTCTGGATTGGGTTATCGAGCGTTGCGAAGAGCGCCTTCGCCGCCGTAAGGAAAAGGAAGTCAACCGCAAGACTGCCGTTCGCAAGCTACGCCTTCCCGGCAAGCTGGCAGATTGTTCTCAGAACACGGCTGAGGGTGCCGAGCTTTTCATCGTCGAGGGTGATTCGGCTGGCGGTTCCGCTAAGCAGGCGCGCAACCGCGCCAATCAGGCCATCCTGCCGCTACGCGGTAAGATCCTGAACGTCGGCAGTGCCAGCCGCGAAAAGCTTTCCGCCAACCAGCAGATCGCCGATCTCATTCAGGCACTCGGCTGCGGTACACGCACGAAATATCGTGACGAAGACCTGCGTTACGAACGCATCATCATCATGACCGATGCCGACGTGGACGGCGCGCATATCGCATCGCTGCTCATCACCTTCTTCTATCAGGAAATGCCCGAACTCATCCGCGGTAGCCACCTCTATCTGGCCGTCCCGCCGCTCTACAAGATCACTCAGGGATCGAAATCCGCCTATGCGCGTGACGATGCGCACCGAGCTGAACTAATGGAGAGCGAGTTCAAGGGTCGCGGTAAGATCGAAATCAGTCGCTTCAAAGGCCTTGGCGAAATGCTGCCTGCGCAGCTGAAGGAAACCACCATGGACCCATCCAAGCGCACGCTGCTGCGCGTGGAAATCGATGACGTGGATTTCGAAGGAACGCGTGAGGCCGTTGATAACCTGATGGGCACGAAGGCCGATGCCCGCTTCCGCTTTATTCAGGACCGCGCGGCCTTTGCTGAAAATCTCGATATCTGATCTTTTCCGATCCCAAGCTCTCCGGCACATCCGCTGATGGAGAGCCTTACAACGGCATGACCTCATGAAACACGTTCTTTCGATCCAGTCCCATGTCGCCTTCGGCTATGTCGGCAACCGCGCGGCCACTTTCCCGTTGCAGCGCCTCGGCCACGAAGTCACTGTCATCAACACTGTGCAGTTCTCCAACCATACCGGTTACGGAAAATGGACGGGCGACGTTTTTTCCGCAAAGCATATCGATGACCTGATCAACGGGCTTTCCGATCTCGGCGTGCTGGAGCAAATCGATGGCCTGCTCACCGGCTATCTCGGTGATCCCGAAGTCGGCAACGCGATCCTTGCGCTGCGTGATCGCCTGCCCGCTGGTGTGCGCTGGCTTTGCGATCCCGTCATGGGCGATGTCGGACGCGGCTTTTTCGTGCGTTCAGGCATACCGGAATTCTTCAAGGACAAGGCACTGCCTCGCGCTGATATCATCACGCCGAACCAGTTCGAACTCGAATATCTGACCGGACGGCAGATTGCCTCGCTGGAAAACGCGCGCAACGCCTGCCGCGCCGCCCATGATATGGGCCCGGACATCGTTCTCCTGACATCGCTTATTCATGAAAATACGCGCAACGAAGAAATCCAGATGCTCGCCTCTTCCAAATCCGGCGAACAATTCCTCGTCACCACGCCCCGCCTACCTTTGGATCCTGCACCGAATGGCGCGGGCGATTGCACCTCAGCCCTCTTCCTCGGCCACATTCTTGCAGGCGAAACGCTGGGCAACGCGCTCTCCAAAACCGCTTCCAGCATCTTCGCGCTATTTCAGGAAACGCTGGCCGTCGGACGCCGGGAACTACACATTATTGCTGCGCAGGATCATTTCGTGAAGCCTGCCCCTAAGGATGTGGTGAAGCTTTGACATTCTCGCGGTCGCTTTGCGCATCCCTGTTTTCGATGCATGTAGATCGACACTGACCATTGCGCCGACTAATCACCGCGCCAGCAAACCGCGCAGCTCAATTCTCTGGCAACTCAACAGAATTGAGCGAGAGAACCGCTCGGATAGCAATTCCGCCTGAAACTCAAGTGAACGAGTCAAAAAAGCGGGCGCTCACTGCGCCCGCTTTGACTTTTATTATTATCTCGCCGCAGAAAGACCGATGATGAGGCCGCTAACGGCGTTGATCAGCAGGAACTGGTTATCAACGCGTACCCAGCGCTCATTGCGGCGCGGTTCCTTGAGGTGATAGCGACGATACTCACGGCGGTCGACAAAGTGACGACGTTCGGCAGGCGTCAGTCGCTGTCCGCGCTTCCAGCTATGCTTCTTGATAATCACCTTCTTTGTGGTGACGGTTCTCTCGTGAACACCACGGCGATCATGCCCGTTATCGTAACGGCTCTGTGCCTGAGCCAATGGAGCGGCGAGAATGGTAGCGGCCAGAAAAACGGTGACGAACTTCTTCATGGGTGGGTTCCTTTCCTGTTTCGATGAGGTGATCCTATCCCTCGAAAAGTGAATGGAAACTGAACCATTAAATTACAAAACTGTAATGGTTATTGATGCTTACGAGTGGATGTTAAAGTTGACGTCTCGCTAAAATTACACTCGGCGGCTCTCCCTGTCAGACCCGCACTGGCTGGAATGACAGGGAAAAGCCTTACTCCTCTACTTCTTCAACTCAGCCGACTTGGCCCACAGATTAATATCGGCATCCTTGGCGTAGCGGTCGATCTGGGCAAGTTCTTCAGCCGTGAAGTCTGGCTTCTCAAGTGCCTTGACGCAATCTTCCACCTGTTCGGGGCGGCTTGCGCCGATGAGGGCGGAGGTGATGCGGCCGCCTCGCAGGACCCAGGCGATTGCCATTTGGGCCAAGGTCTGGCCGCGCTTTTCGGCGATGGAATTCAGGCCGCGGATGTTTTCGATATTGCGTTCGTTCAGGAAGGCCGGGTTGAGGGATTTGCCCTGGCTGGCGCGGCTCGCATCCGGCACGCCACCCAGATACTTTGCCGTCAGCATGCCTTGAGCGAGCGGCGAGAAGACGATGGAGCCGATGCCGAGGTCTTCCAGCGTATCCACGAGACCGTCTTCCTCGATCCAGCGGTTGATCATGGAATAGCTGGGCTGATGGATGATGCAGGGCGTGCCCAAATCCTTGAGGATCGCGGCTGCTTCACGCGTGCGCTGCGAATTGTAGGAGGAGATGCCCACGTAAAGCGCCCTGCCCGAACGGACGATGTGATCAAGCGCGCCGCAGGTTTCTTCCAAAGGCGTGTCCGGGTCGAAACGGTGGGAATAGAAGATATCCACATAATCCAGCCCCATGCGCTTTAGGCTCTGGTCGCAGGAGGAAATCAGATACTTGCGGCTGCCCCATTCGCCATAGGGGCCGGGCCACATATTGTAGCCGGCCTTGGAAGAAATGATCAGTTCGTCACGATAACCGGCGAAATCGGTACGGAGGATTTCGCCGAATGCCGTCTCGGCGCTGCCGGGCGGCGGGCCGTAATTATTGGCGAGATCGAAATGGGTGATGCCGAGATCGAACGCCTTGCGGCAGATATCCTGCTTGGTCTTGTGAGAAAAATCATTGCCGAAATTATGCCACAGGCCGAGCGAGAGGGCCGGTAGCTTCAGGCCTGTTCGGCCGCAGTGATTATATTTCATCGATTCGTAACGGTTTTCAGCCGGTTGCCAGGCCATGGATTTCCTCCCTCATGTGAAATTGAGACCTGCCGTGACAGCGGCAGATCGAAGATGGTGTGAAACGTAAAAAGATAAGCCTTCGCTTTCAACCTTGGGATTGCGACGTGTAAAGATCGAACACGCGGAATGCAGGCTTGCCGGAATTGGCATCGGGAGAAAAGACGATGCGACGCGTCTCTCCCGCTGCCAGATCGAAGAGATTATCGGAATACCGACCAGTGACATCAGCCTCGATCATGACGAAAAGTGCGAGACCGTCTGCCTGAACTTCGACCTCGAACCGGCCATCATCCAGCGTGTTCACCGAGTGATGCAAACCGGATGGCTGAAGGTCGAGCGCCTTATAGGTATCGCGAACATGATGCCCCTCACCCGTCATGCCGTTGGACGCGATGAAGTTCCAGGATAGCAGCGCATCTTGCGGAAGCTGATCGAGATCGATGCCTGTCAGAACCGCTGCCGCATCCGGTCCACAGGTGCCGCTCCCGGATTTCAGCGGAATGCGCGTGCCGTCCATGGTCAGTGCGAAGATGTTCATGTCGATTTCGACATCTTCCATCGTGTCGTTGACCATGGAGAAGCTGACGGATTTTCCGTCGTCCGAAGGAACGGCTGAGACGGCCACGGGCTGGAAGAAGCGGCGTGCGGCGTAATGCAAGGCTTTCCAGCTACCGCCATAATCGAGGCTGGACCATGACGCGACCGGCCAGGTATCGTTGAGCTGCCAATAAAGCGTGCCCATGCAATGGGGTTTGAGGGAACGCCAGTATTCCACAGCCGTCTTGATGGCGAGCGCCTGCTGCACCTGGCTGACGTAAACGAAATTGGCGAAATCCTTCGGAAAGCGGAAATAGCGGAACATGGTCCCGGCAATACGCTCGTTTCCGCCTGCGTTTTTCTGGTGAAGCTCGATGACCGGCGAAGCAATGTTCATATCCTTCTCATCCGCGTAAGTGCGGATGACGGGCATGGAGGTATAGGACTGGAAGCCGAATTCCGAGCAGAAGCGAGGTTTGACGCTGCGGTAATTATCGAAGGACTTGTTCTCGTGCCAGACCGACCAGTAATGCATATCGCCGGAGCCATCCGCATGCCAGGCATCGCCGTAATCCAGATACCCCGACGCGGGGCTCGATGGCCACCAGAGGGCAGTTGGTGCCGCCTTCTTCAGCGCCTTTTCAATCGTGCGGTTCAGGCGGTCATAGGCCACGAGATAGCGGTCACGGTTGTTGCGTGATTCCTCGAACCAGTTCAGCGCGCCGACCAACTCGTTATCGCCGCACCAGAGCGCGATGGAGGGGTGGGAGGCGAGACGCTTCACCTGATAATCAACCTCGTGTTCTACGTTGTCGAGGAAGTCATCCGTGCAGGGGTAAAGGTTGCATGCGAACATGAAATCCTGCCAGACCATGAGGCCAAGCCTGTCGCAGAGATCATAAAACCAGTCCGGCTCATAAAATCCGCCACCCCAGACGCGGATCATGTTCATGTTTGCATCGATAGCGGAGGTTAGCAGATCCTCGGTCTTCTCTGGGCTCGAGAGAGAATGCAGCGCATCCTGCGGAATCCAGTTGGCACCACGGCAAAAGATTTCGCGACCATTGATGCGGAAGGCGAAGCGGCTGCCTGCATCGTCCTTGTCAGTCAGCAATTCGACAGTGCGGAAACCGATCTGGCGGGTGATCGTTTCATCGGGAAGTTCGACGGTCAGCGTATATAGCGCCTGCTCGCCGCTGCCCGCAGGCCACCAGAGTCTGGGGTTCTCAACGAAGAAAACATGCCGGACGACCGTTTCTCCGGCGTTTACGCCGCAATCCAGCCGCAGCTTTTCTTCACCAAGCGAGAGATGCACGGGAACGCTGGCTGCCTCCGCAGCATGAAGCGCAATCTCCACATGAAGCTCCACACCGCCATCCATGTGGTGCTGCGTGGTCGTCACATGTTCGATGCGAGCAGTATCGAGGCGCCGCAGCAAAATGTTCCCGTAAAGACCCAGAGGCGCAATCGCGATATTCCAGTCCCAGCCGAAATGACATTGCGGTTTGCGCAGCAGATTGCCGTTGGGAATGGGCGAATTGCCCGGATGGTAGGGTACATAAAACGGCTGCGCCGCCTGCCGATCCGCACCCGCCTCGATGCTGGAATGGAAATAAATGCGGATGATGTTTTCACCCGGCTGAAGTGTTGACGATACATCCGGCCTGTATCGCCGGAAGCAATTATCAGCCGAGAGCACGGGAACATCATTGAGAAACACGACGGCGACAGTATCGAGGTAATCGATATCCAGATACCAATCGGCATCGATATTATCGACGGTAAAGCTACGTTCGATGACCCAGTCCCGGTGCGCCACCCACTGCACATCCTCCTCATTCCGCCCGAAATAGGGATCGGGAATGATGGACGCTTTACGCAGCGCCGTGTGCACATCCCCCGGAACTGCCATGACGGTGGCATGCTCGCCTTCGGCTGAGAAAATTTTCCATTCACCGGAAAGATCGAGAACAGCGTCGGCAGCGTAAGATGATGTCATGTCCATGCCCTGTCGCGTTTACTGGCGCAACCTTGTCGAAGGTTGTGAATCTGTTGCAGCGGAGGAGCGACGGGAAACGGAATCCAGAGAAAAGCGAACCTCGCACCTGGATTTATGACTCGTGAAATACTCCTCCGGGCGGAAACGTTATCGTAAAAACTTTGGGGCGTCACGCTGTAAAGCGCATTGGCTGGGACCGCAATTTCAGCGACACGCGTCCTCCCGCCTCACTCACTCAAACATATTATTTTTCAATAATTTACTGACCATTCTTCATCTTATCATTGCCTAAATAAAATCTTCATCGGAGCAAAATTCGGAAACTTCGGAGCCGAAGCTGGCAAAATCTCGTCATTATGCTGTATCGTTACAGTTTAGGAGGAAGATTGCTTGGTTGGCTCGCGTTCTCATATGCTTTGCAATGGAATAAAAGCAATCTACCATGAATTCTGTAAGCGCGTCGGCGCTGGACTTTGATCTGATTTCGTTGAGCAACGTCTTAGCGAAACAACAACGTCCTTGAGCCATTATACATGCAGGCGCTTCTGGAGGGGTGTGGCGAATGAATGACAGCATGATACCTGAAAACGGCGAACACGCCCTTCCGGGAAATGAACGCCCCACCCTCAAAACCATCGCCTATATGACAGGCCTCGGCATCACCACCGTTTCCCGCGCGCTTAAAGATGCACCGGATATTGGGGCGGAGACGAAGCAGCGCGTCCGCAAGGTTGCCCAGCAGATTGGATATCAGCCCAACCGCGCTGGTGTGCGCCTGCGCACCGGCAAAACCAACGTCATTGCACTGGTACTGAGCGTGGACGAAGAGTTGATGGGCTTTACCACGCAGATGGTGTTCGGCATTACCGAGGTTCTGGCCAACACGCCGTATCACCTCGTGATGACACCCCATACCCATGCCAAGGACCCTATGATCCCGATCCGTTATATTATCGATACGGGATCTGCCGATGGTGTCATCATTTCGAAAATAAGGCCGGACGATCCGCGCGTGCGTTTCATGACGGAACGGAACATGCCGTTTGCGACCCATGGACGAACCAATATGGGTATCGAGCATCCTTACCATGATTTCGACAACGAGACTTACACCTATGAAGCGGTGAAGCGGTTGGCGCAGTGCGGGCGAAAGCGCGTTGCGGTGCTGCTGCCCCCAAGCCAGTTCTCATATCACGATGCCGCACGCCGGGGCTTTGAACGCGGCCTGAAGGATTTTGGGCTGGATGAATTCAAGATGACCAGCATCAGCAATGACACGCCGCTCGATGACGTCAAATATCAAAGCAGCGCATTGATGAGCGGCACGGACTGCCCGGATGGGCTTATCTCCATCAGCGGCAGTTCCACGATTGCTTTCGTCGCGGGCATAGAAGCAAGCGGCAAAAAAATCGGCAAGGACATCGACGTCGTCTCAAAACAATCTGCCGACTTCCTCAATTGGCTACGCCCGGAAATCCATACGATGAACGAGGATATAAAGCTCGCAGGCCGAGAGCTCGCCCGCGCAGTTCTGGCCCGCATCGATGGCAAGGCACCGGGCACCTTGCAGACTGTAAGCAAGCCCGTCTGGTCCAGCCACGCGCCGAAATTTTAAATCGAAACGAAAAGGCCCGCTTTCGCGGGCCTCATTCTTTTACTTTCCGAAGATGTCGAGGCCGCTGCCCCATGGGCCGTGCGGCTTGTCCACGCCGTCGGTGCGCTCGAAGCCGTGGGCGCCGAAGAAGTCGCGCTGCGCCTGGATGAGGTTTGCTGTGCCTCGGCCTCGGCGGTAAGCGTCGAAGTAGCCGAGTGCGGATGCAAGTGCAGGAACCGGCAGGCCGGAGAGGACGGCGTGGGAGACGACGCGGCGCAGTGGTGCGTCGGTGTCCTGAACCATCTTCGAGAATGCTGGTGTAACGATCAGGTTCGCCACATGCGGATCCTTGGTGAAGGCCGAAGTGATTTCATCGAGGAACTGCGAGCGGATGATGCAGCCAGCGCGCCAGATGCGGGCGATGGTCGGCATCGGAAGATCCCAATTGAACTCCCTGGATGCGGCGGCCATGACGGCGAAGCCCTGTGCGTAGGCACCGATCTTGGCGGCAAGCAGTGCGCTTTCGAGATCGTCAATGAAGGCCTTTTTGTCGGATGGCGCAGCCAGTGCCTGCGGAACGCCGAAGATCTTTTCGGCTGCTTCGCGCTCATCCTTCTGGGAGGAGAGAATGCGGCCAGCGACGGCGGCTTCGATGGCAGTCGCGGCGACGCCCATATTCTGGGCTTCGATGACCGACCACTTGCCGGTGCCCTTCTGGCCAGCCTTATCGAGGATCAGATCGACCATCGGCTTGCCGGTGATCGGGTCCGCGGCGCGCAGCACTTTCTCCGTGATTTCGATGAGGTAGGAGTTGAGGCGGCCCTTGTTCCACTCGCCGAATACATCGGCAATCTCGGCGGCGCTGAGGTTAAGGCCATCGCGCAGGATGCCATAGATTTCGGCAATCATCTGCATGTCGGCATATTCGATGCCGTTGTGGATCGTCTTGACGAAGTGGCCCGCGCCATCATTGCCGAG
>JAAIGF010140506.1_pt1 | contig 17107 bp, 15 predicted proteins | sample 6487441 | NCBI WGS metagenome assembly JAAIGF01 (sample SAMN13974129, study PRJNA590717) | phyllosphere metagenome | biome: pepper field; feature: multiple bacterial spot infested pepper fields; material: pepper leaves; isolation source: leaves from pepper fields | host: Capsicum annuum ... | reverse complement strand
GTGATTAACTTTATTATCATTGAAACCACCAACCATACAAGAGCCTAGGCCCAATGCCGTAGTAGGAAGCGAGATTGTTTAAACATTACTGAATCTAACTCTCAAAATCTTCGTATAAAAATAAATTCGACAAACTAGCCGTCTAGTCATATGAAACAAAAAAACAACTCGATTTTCTAATCTGTGAATTCTATAAACTGGTTGAATCTTCCGCTTCTTTGACGAAGTTTGTTAAACATTTATCCTTTTATTTTGATTGCTAAAGGAATGCTAAGAACTACGAGCGTTGAAAAACCTAATGTGACAAAAACTTTTTTAACTACTTAATAATTAATAGATTGCAAAATACATACGCAAAAAATTATCATTTATTAATATTCAAGATGATTTTATGAGGTCTCTTTATTACCTTTAAATAAAAGGTCAAGTATATTTTTTGAAAGTTAATTAGAGAGAAGCAAAAGACATGTATGAGAAAATATATTGCACTATGCGAATGGTATTCACCAAAAATTCGTATTATAATCCATTTAGTATTTTGGCTTTTAGTAACACTTTTATATTATCTTACTTTAAGTCGACTCGGTGGAGAATGTATCTACCTCTTCGTTGTAAAAGATCTATTCGTAACAGGCACATTATTCTATTCAATCAATTGGATCATTGCTAAATGGGTCAATAAAGGACGATTACTACCCTTATTTATTTTTTATGCTTTTGCCTATATTTGGTGGCTTTCTTGGACCTACGCTGCTTGCGTAATATCGGAAGAAATTGTGCCTCAAAGTGATGCCAATATACATAAGTATATTCAACTAATCAGTGGGAATGGGTACATTGGGATTTTTGCTCCAAACAAGTTCCCTATATTAATACTTAACTTTCTATTATTAGTTGCTGTACCTCTCGTTCCTAAATTAACAAAAGTTATCTCGGAAAATTCCGCTAAGCTAGTCAGGCTGGAAAGAGATAATCTAGCCATGGAACTTAATAACCTAAAATCGCAGATATCCCCTCACTTTCTGTTCAACACGTTAAATAGCATATACCGATTAGCAGAAAAAAATGATCCCAGAACAGCCGAAACAGTTATACAACTCTCTAACATGCTTAGATACATGCTCTACCGAACAAACGATCACGAAATACCTCTTTCAGATGAAATTAAATTTTTAAAAGATTATCTACATCTCGCTGAGGTAAGATTTGGTAATAGTATCGGTTTGACATCACATTTTGAAAAGATAGATGAACCTTACAGCATTGTTCCTCTTATATTGATCACCTTCGTTGAGAATGCGATCAAACATGGTACTGAAGGAAATCGAATTGATGCATGGATTAATATCGAGTTGAAATTGCAAGGAAATATTTTAGTCTTCGAAGTTCGTAATGGTATAAATAAGAACTGTGAAAAGACAAAGTCTGGAGGCATTGGATTGCCGAATGTTAAAAGAAGATTAGAATTATATTATTCAAATAGATACGATCTTCAAATATCAGAAAATGAAAAGAGCTTTTCTGTGGTATTAAATATAATGTTTAAATAAAAAATTATGATTAGATGTATCGTAATAGATGATGAAGAATTAGCACAAGAACAGTTAGTTTCAAAATTAAATAAAATACCTAATATTGAGATTATCGATGTATTTAATAATGCATTCGATGCAATTAAAATATTGAATTCAGATCAGATAAACCTAGTTTTCTGTGATATTCAGATGCCAGACATGAACGGCGTAAGTCTTCTTAAAAGTTTGAAAAATCCACCATTATTTGTTTTCGTTACAGGTGATCCAAATTATGCGTTAGAAGGCTACGAGCTAAATGTCCTTGACTATATCTTAAAACCGTTTAGTATTGACAGGTTGGTCAAAACTATCAATAAAGTACAAGGCTTTATAGCCTCTGATAAAGCAAATACATTTGCTCGGGATTATATGATCATTAGAGATAAACAATATAACTTTATTACACCACATAATGAAATTTACTATATAGAGGCTGATAAGGATTACGTAAATATATGGACAAGAGATAAAAAACATCATGTATGGCGTAAATTAATAGATTTAGAAGAATCATTACGCGGGGCCGCACAATTTACTCGTGTTCATAAATCTTATATAGTAAACTTGGACTATGCAGACCATGTTATTGGCAATACTATTAAGATGAAAGGTTCTCTTCCAGATATTCCGATAGGGGGGCAATATAAAACAGTACTGTTTAACAAACTAGGTATAGCAGTAAAATAATTCGTTTCTTATGCATTACGTTTAACCTCGGCCGTTAAATATTTAGACAAGTAATGATAAATTATCATTTCTTATTCTCTTTGTTTGGTAAAAAAGAACCTATTTAAAAGCATATCGATCACAGAAGTTACTATTTCGAATGATTTTAGCCTTCCCTATTCGTTGTTGAGTATTTGGGCAACTATCTTTTTATTATCTTCGCCGAATTTTTCAAGAATTGGACCTGTTCCGAATCAAAAAAGTAATCATTAAAAAAGGATGATAGTTTTTGCCGATTCGTCTTTTTTTTTACCCTTCGATAAGCTCCTGCGCATGCTTCAATGCCGATTCGCCGGGATTTGCACCGCTCAACATCTGCGCCACTTCTAGCACGCGTTCTTGCGGTTCCAGCAGAACAATATTCGTACGCGTTTTCTCCGTATCATCCACCTTATAAACTTTAAAGTGAGCAGATCCTTTTGAGGCAATCTGCGGTAAGTGACTAATAGCTAGCACCTGCATATTACTGGAAAGGCGCTCCATGATTTGCCCCACCTTTAAGGCTACCTCTCCCGATATACCGGTATCAATCTCATCAAAAATAATGGTTGGCAACGCCGAACGACTGGCAACCAAGGATTTTATCGCCAACATGACACGAGAAAGTTCGCCGCCCGATGCTACGCGATGTATAGCTTGCAATGCCTGCCCCTTGTTAGCCGAGAACAAAAATTGTACGTCATCTCCGCCCGTAGTCTTGTATCGTTCTACCGGAAGCTCGGTCAAGCTGATGCTCAGTTGGGCATTTCCCATCCCTACCTCAGACAACAGAGACTGTACATATTCCTGTACCTCCCCTTGCACCGACACACGTGATTCATGCAAACGTCCACCTTCTTCTTTCAGCAGCTGCAAGCTATCCGCCACCTCTTTTTGCAATTGTGCAACTTTTTCTTCCCTATTGGCTACCGCAAAGATCTTTTGCTCCAATTCGTTTTGCAGATCCAATAATGCAGCAACCGTATCAACACGGTGTTTTTTCTGCAAGTTGTACAGCAGACTCAAGCGCTCGTTGGCCACTGCCAAACGATTTTCATCCATATGCACCTCCTGCCCTAACATCTGCACTTCCTGTGCAATATCCTTGATCTCTATCTGAGCGCTCTGCAAGCGTTCGGTCAAGGTGGATACCGAGGGCAAATAACGCTGCACGGTTTGCAGATGCTGTAGCACTTCCTTGATTGCTTGATTAACGGAAAGCTCTTGCTCATCCAACAGATGCGATGCGCCAAACAGCCCTCGTTTAATTTCCTCGGCATTTTCCAGCTGATTAACTTCCTCCTCCAGCTGCTCCTGCTCCCCAAGTTGCAATTGGGCTTGTTGCAATTCATCAAATTGAAACTGGTTAAAGTCCAGCTCGGCATTGGTGCTCACAATCTCGTTCTGCAACTGTTCTAGCTGAGCAAGCTGCTCCTTGTATTGGCGCAATGCGGCGCGGTATACCGCAAGCACATCCTGATTTTTTGCCATACTATCGAGCACCATCAATTGAAACCGCTCTGTATTTAACTGTAAGGTTGCATGCTGGGAATGAATGTCGATAAGCAATTCGCCCAAGGCCTTCAACACGTTCAGAGTGACTGGCGAATCATTGACAAAAGCGCGGGATTTACCATCCACTGCGATCTCTCTTCGAATGATCGTTTCCGCCTCATATTCCAAATCGTTGTCCTCGAAAAAGGGCTTTAAGTTGTAGGCATCAAGCTTGAAGTAGCCTTCGATTACGCACTTTTGATCGTCGCGGAAGAAGTGTTTTCCCTCTACTCGATTTCCGAGAATCAAGCCCAAAGCGCCCATAATAATGGACTTTCCCGCTCCCGTCTCTCCTGTAATAATATTCAGGCCGGCATCAAATTGAATATCCAAATTTTCAATTAGTGCATAGTTCCTGATAAATAGTCTCGTCAGCATAATTCTTTTATTTTTTCAAAAGCTCGTACTTCGTCGTATTGCTCGGATCAAGTAAAACCAAGGTGTTGAAAACACGTGCACCTTCATTTCCGGGCAATTTGCTATAAACGCCTACCAGCTCATCCGCTTTGGCGGCAAACAATACTGAAGTCAGCACGTTTCCGCTGTTGTTACGATCGACTTCCGACAGCTTAGTCAAAAGGGAAACCATCGTTTGTCTAGCCTTCGTTTCATCTTGGCTCATTCTGTCCAAGCCATTAATATGGTATTCGTAGGCAAATTCCCGATAGGGTTGATAACGTCTATCCAATAGATTATTGATGAGCCAATATCTATTCACCAAGGATTCCATTGATCGCCAACCTTCTTCCGGATTTCCCTGTGCCGTATTAAGTATAGTGCGCGCTGCATTTAAATATTTGTTTCCTGCATACATCTTGAAGGTATCACAATCCATACCAACAATTATATTAGCATAAAATGCCAGCAAGGATGATAGTCCATTAAGATTGCTATTTTCATTAAAATCAAGCTGCTCGCCCTCCACATATGAAAAATTAAAATTGCGGTCGTTGTAGGCTAAAATTGTGGTACTGTAATTTGTTCCGTAGACCGGCCTGTAGGAGAACACCTGCGCCGAAGCCTTGTAATTTTTAGAGCCGTCCCATTCGGAAATGGTGATCACAAGAGCACCATCGATCCGTTCTCGGGGATCGATTTCCAGGTCGGTCCAAGATCGGTTATTAAGGAAATCCTGCACCACCTTTTTCAGCATATCCAACGCCCTTTTATTGGTATTTTGCACTTGTGGAGACTGTATTTCGACACGTATATTTAGTTCCTGGGCCCAAGAAGGGGCAAAAAACAAACAGCAGAAAAGCAACAGCAGATATATTCTCATGCGAACCATATTAAGCTATCAAATATAATTAATTCAGGGAGCATCGGAAATGCTGCAGTCGCAGTTTATCAAATAAAAATAATAAGTTTGCAAGCGATGGCAGATTTTTCCAAACAACTCAGCAAATATATGCCTGCTGCAGCAGCTCCCATTATTTCCACGTGGATCAACGATACGGGATGCCAATTTCGTATCGCGCGAAGCCGAAGAACGAAATTGGGCGACTACACAGCGCCCTTTCGAGGAACACCTCACCGAATATCCATCAACCATGATCTCAATCCGTACGCTTTTCTAATCACCACGATCCATGAATTTGCGCACTTGCAAACCTGGCAACGGTATAAAAACAAAGTGAAGCCCCACGGTGCAGAATGGAAATCTAGCTATAAGGAATTGATGTCCCCTTTCTTACAACTGTCCATATTCCCTTCGGACATCTTGGTAGCTATCGCCCGCTACATGGATAATCCCGCTGCATCCAGTTGTACAGATCTGCACCTGTATCGTACCTTGAAAGGCTATGATAAAGCAAGTGAAAAGGGCCTGACAACCGTTGAAGACATTGAACAGAATAGCATTTTTGTAATTAACGACGGCCGTGTATTTCAAAAAAAGGAAAAATTAAGAAAGCGCTACAAATGTGTAGAGTTAGCGACAAAAAAGATATACCTGTTCCATCCGGTAGCCGAAGTAGTAGTACTACCGGAATACAACAACATCAGCCCTGAGGGGCTTCATCCGTAAATTTTCAACATAACCTAGCAACCCAACATGAAGAAAACACTATTTCTTTTATCTGGCGCCCTGCCCCTCCTATTTTCTTGCCAGCAGCAAGACGGGAAATTTGACGCCACGCAGCTTGACAGCACTGCCATGGCAGCCATTAGTGAAGAAAGTTACAGCAACTATGTAAAAACGCTTTCGTCAGATAACTTCTTGGGAAGGAAACCCTTTACCAAAGGGGATACCTTAACCGTCAACTACATTGAAGAACAGTTTAAAGCCCTCGGCTTGGAACCCGGCAACAAAGACAGCTACTTACAAGAGGTACCGATGGTGGAAACCGCATCCACGCCCTTAGAAAAAAGCCTAATATTTCAAGCGAAATCAGGTTCATTTTCGGCGGCCTACCTCGAGGACTACGTAATCGGCAGTCGTCGACTGGATGAGCAAATCAATATACCGTCCTCCGAACTGGTATTTGTCGGCTTTGGTATTGTAGCGCCCGAATTTGGATGGAACGACTATGAAGGCATCGACGTCAAAGGCAAAACGGTGGTCGCCCTAGTGAGCGATCCTGGCCATTACGACAAAAACCTCTTTAAGGCGGATACCATGACCTACTATGGCCGTTGGACTTACAAATATGAGGAAGCTGCCCGTCAAGGTGCAGCAGGCGTGTTGCTCATCCACGACACCGAAGCGGCAAGCTACGGTTGGAATGTCGTGCGTAGCGGCTGGTCGGGGCCACAACTGAGCCTCGTGGAAAACACCAGCGCCGCAAAGGTTACCTCATTCGAGGGTTGGATAAGCAGTGCCACCGCTGCCAAGCTATTTGCCCTAGCCGGACAACCTAAAGATATACAGAATCAGGCTAAAAGGAAGGGTTTTAAGCCTGTTCCTTTAAATGTAAGCACCTCGGTGCAGCTAAAAAATAATATTCGTAAATCCAGTTCGAAAAATGTTATAGCCCAGATACCGGGAAGCAAGCGGGCCGATGAAACCATCATTTACACCGCACATTGGGATCATTTGGGCATTGGAGAGGCCGTAGACGGCGACTCTATTTACAACGGCGCTATTGACAATGCCGCAGGCGTTTCGGCCTTGTTCGAAATAGCAAAAGCATTCAAAGCAGCTAAAATTCAGCCCGAGCGCACAATTGTTTTTCTTGCCGTCACGGCAGAAGAAGAGGGCTTGTTAGGCTCCGACTATTATGCCCAAAATCCCGTGTTTCCATTAAATAAAACGGTTGCCAACCTCAATATGGATGCTTTTAGTGCAGCGGGAGCTACACGTGATGTATCTATCGTTGGCCGTGGTCAAACAGAAATAGAGAATTATGTGGAACGCTCAGCAGCCAAGTTTGGCCGTATTGTCAAAGGAGAAGGCAATCCCTCGTCCGGTGGTTTCTACCGCTCGGATCATTTCAATTTTGTGAAGGTCGGTGTACCGGGACTGTTCATGGGCAGTGGTAGCGAGCTAATCTCGGCAGATTCTACAGCCAATGCAACACGAAAAGAGGCGCTAGCGGGGCGCTACCATACGGTGGCCGACGAAGTGGATGAGCATTGGGACTTCAGCGGCATCCTGCAAGATATCCGTCTATTTTTCGACATCGGCTACACCATGAGTATGGAGAAAACATTTCCTACATTCAAAAAGCAGTCAGAATTTAAAGAAATAAGCGACAAGCGACTTGCAAAATAGTACCTTTGTCAGGGCAAGTTCAAATTTGCCGCACAGCGGAACACCTCACGGACGGAAGCTGTATTTTAGAGAAGAGATAATGTACAAATTTTAATTTAAGTTAACAGGAATGAAACATTTACATTCGACCCTGGCAGTAGTGTTATTGCTAGCTTTAGTGATTGCGATCGTGATTACCCTTTCAAACTATTTAGGAAACAAACCTTACAACCGTAAAATAGCGTTAATAGGTTTTATTTCTTCCCACCTGCAATTGCTTGTCGGATTGATCATATATTTTGTATCGCCGCTGGGTATACAGGCATTTTCTGGTGAGAACATGAAGAATAGCTTGTCGCGCCTTTATTTTTTGGAGCACCCATTGATGATGATCTTGGCTATTGTATTGATTAGTGTGGGATACATCAAATCAAAAAAGATCGCAGACGCAAAAAAGGCAAACAAAACAGTCTTGATTTTTTATATCCTCGGATTGATTCTTATTTTGTCTAGAATTCCTTGGGGCACCTGGTCTTTGATCAACGGTTAAAAGAGATTTCTGCTTATTGAGAAGCCCAAGTTTTTCAACTTGGGCTTTTTTATGTGCTTAGCATCACTTTGGCAGTAATTGTTGAAGCTGGAATGCCCACCTTTATCGCTCGCCAGAAACTTTATATCGCCTGTCAGGAACCGTTACTTTTGACTAGTCGGGCTTTATGATTCGAAGGCACTATATAAAACAAAAGAAGGTGCCTTACTTGACACCTTCCTATTTTATGTATATTTTCTAGAAAAACTAATCTCTATTTTTACCGAATCCCAAGATTCCGAAAACCACTTTGAATGCGATGATCGTAGCAACAATCATAGCGACGTTAGCGATCAACGAAAACATAAACGTAAATTGATCCAAAGCGGGAAGAACATCAGGAACAAATCTAATGAATACTCCAACTAAACCAATCACAATAGCAACCGTAAGTGTAACGTAATACTCTGTACGATTCGCGTTATTATCTGTTTTTTTGGCTGGTCTTTGCGACGCTGTATTTTCCATATCCGTGTAATCTTTTTTAACTAGGGCAAATGTACGGAAGAAATACCCAAATGTCAAAAATAAAAACTTAAAAGTCCGTCGCATGAAGCTCTTTAGGGGATATGAAGGGGGAACTTTTTTGCAAGAAGGCGGATCGACCATTTATCCCTTGCGGATAAAAGTATTGGTCTTAAAAGAGCCAAATTTTAATTATTATTGTAGCAAGAATCGTGAAATCGTGAAGCAAATATTCTATATAGCCCTTATTTCGTTGGCCTCATCGATGCTTGCTGCGGCACAACCGCAACGTATCGCAAATTTTATTGTAAAAGAAAACTTGACGCAAAACGGAAAGCTGGCCATCATAGCTGTCGATAGTGCAGAACAGCCCTTAGAAAATATCAACGGCACCTTTGTTTTTGAACTAAATGGTTTTCAGCAAGATCTATCCTTTCATGACGGGGTCGCAGTTGTAAAACATCCCCTAGCCTCTTCTACCTTTGTATTTTTTAAGCACAAAAATCAAGACGATTCGGTAGGCAAATTATACTACATCCATAAATCTGAGCAAGCCTTAAAGCCTTTTAAGATCTATGGCCTCTTACTCTTGATCATTCCCGCCGCTTTACTACTCGTAGGTTATCTTTTTAAACGCTTTCTAACGGTGCTTGTGGTGCTGGCATTAGTATATGCTTATTTTAATTATTCGAAAGGATTAGACCTAAGCAAGATTATTGAAAGTATCTTTATCGCTATCAAAGGATTGCTTTAAAAAGGAAGCCCGACGCTAAAGTTGTATTGAATAAAATTGTAGCGATCGGGTCGGCGCGTCTGATAAAAAGCCTGCTTAAATTCCCGAGCGTTAAAGAATTCTTTAATCACCCACTGTTTGCTACCAGTAAACTGGGGATCTTTCAATTTAAGTCCGGCATCGAGACGAATAATAAAGTAATCCATATCTAGGCGTAGTCCGAATCCGGTACCCAATGCAATCTGAGACAAAAACCGATCTGCTTTGAAAGTTCCTTCTCCGGAAGGAGCAAATTCATTGTCGCGCAACAGCCAAATATTCCCCGCATCCAAGAAGGTGGCTCCATTCAGTTTTGCGCCCAAAAACTTGTTGAGCAATCGAAAACGATACTCCGCATTTGCTTCCAGCTTGACCTCGCCCAGCTGGTCGAGGTTACGTAAGTTCAATCTTAATTGTTCCGTTAAACCGATACGATCGTAATTGCCGGGTCCCAACGTGCGTGCCTGCCAAGCTCGAATGCCATTCATGCCGCCACCGTAAAAGCTTTTTTCAAAAATCAACAGTTCGGAATTGTTACCATACGGCACGGCCACACCTCCGTTAAAACGAAAAACAAATTGCTTGTTACCAGACAAGTGTTTATACCAGCGATAGTCCAACTCGGCTTTAGCATACTGCAGGTAAGGCACACCGAATAATTGCTTCTCTCCCTCGTTGGATGTGGTGAAATGAAATAGATTGCCTGCTAGCCCCAAAAGGTTACCACTGCTTTCGAGCCCTACGCGGAAGTAGTTAAAATTCTCTAAGCGTAAAAGCCTCTTGGCATTATACGTAAACGCATATTGCGCGCCCAGGCCAAAATACTCACGGTTGTTACTCTGAATATAAAGTTGGTATCCCTCCTCTTCCAATCGGCGTGCAAAATCGGCATTGAGTCGTCCCTGTCGGTATTCGATAGAGACGGGGGTTAAACTGTGCTGTGAATTTACGCCACTATACCAAATGTAATTTAAAGTATTGGTGAAGTAACGATTGGCATACGTACCATCTTGCTGAAAGAGCTGCACCGTGCTGGAAAATGTGGTGCGCGGCAGCCCATAGGTTCCCGAGCTCGAATTCTCAAAAGGCGTCATCAGTCGAGGGACTATCAGGTTTACCCCAATCTGAAAATCGTTGTTGAAAATTTTACTGGCCAAACTGCCGTCCAGACGCGGGTCGAACAGCACTCCGTACCGTAACTTTACTTCCAATTGCTCGGCTCCCCCGAATACATTGCGGTGCGAAAATGTATTTCCCACATTAAAACCGCTCATCCCCGAACTAAAGGTAAACTCGCCTTCGACCTGGTTGGCCATAACAGGCCGCGGCGTCAGTTCATACCGCACATGTAGCCGGTTGGAATCTACTTTTTGGTAGTTGATTTTAATATTTCGAAAACCGTTAGTCTCATAAAGCCTATCATAGGATTGGTTTTCCTTCTTCATGTTGTAGCGCATACCGGAGCGCACATACATGTACTGCGCCAAGGGCCGAAGTCGAAAATGGCCTGTTTCGTCTCGGTATTGAATAGATAAGCTGGTATCCCGATAACTTTTTGGTTTTCCATTCCCGGATTGCCCATAAGGCAGCCTCACGGAGGCAAAAACACTGTCGACATAATAAACCACATGCTTCGTACTGTCGGAAGGATCCTGTATAGACAAATGCAGATTCGCCTGTTTAGAAACCTTGTTGGTATCGATCCCCACTCGCATGTATTGCCTCAAGTAATCATAGTAACCGTATTCTTTCAGCTTATTGTACATCGCTTCTCTTTCATCCAGAAGATCCGCGCTATCAAATTGCTTTCCCGGTTTTGCCTTTGCAAAAGGAAGAACCTCTGTTCGATAAACCTTCTCGATGGCGGGATCTGCAACTTGCTGGGTAATGGTTCCGTAAAAAAACGGTTGGCCCAATTTAACGTCAAACTGGACGGCCGCCTTCTTCTTTTTCACCCGTGCGTGAGGCACCACTGTTGCATTGAAATAGCCTTTTGTTTGTAAGAAGCGATTGATTTGCTTGGCGGAGAGGTCGACTAGCGACGAATCCAAAATATGTGGAGGCTCACCAACGTTACGTATACCAGCGCGCTTGTAGGCGCCATCTTTCGTATTAAAGAGATTATAAATGCTGAGATTCAACCGGGAGTTTGGCTTTACTTCGGTTGATACATAGGCTGCTGCACTTTCTTTGAGTGCCGGGGTCACCCCTTCGATACTAACCTTGGTGATCAGTGCTTGATCTTCATTCAAGTATCTCGCCGAACGGCACGATGCTAAAATTAGCAACAAAAGCGTTATACTTGCACAAGCAAAAAAAATATCTTTTTTAATCATCAAGCAATGTTATCAAAAGCACAAATCAGTTTAATAACGTCATTGCAGCACAAAAAATTTCGCAAACAACATGGTCTTTTCATAGTGGAAGGCCTGAAATCGGTTTCGGAGTTTATCTCCTCCGATTACCAGCTCCATAGTCTTTTTGCCACCGCGGAAGCTCAGGCAAAAATGGACAATTTACCGCAGAATATAAAATGTATAACCGTTAGTGCCTCCGAATTGCAAAAAATATCGCTTTTAAACAATCCGCAAGGTGTGGTGGCCCTAGTCAATTTGCCCGAGCAGCAAACGCTCGATTGGGCTCGCATACGGCGACAGCACAGCCTACTGTTGGATGATATACAGGATCCGGGGAATCTAGGAACCATCATCCGAACGGCTGAATGGTTTGGCATAGAGCATATCATTTGTTCTGTAGGTACCGTCGATGCCTACAACCCAAAGGTGGTGCAGGCCACGATGGGCTCGCTCTCTCGGGTAGCAATTACCTACACCGATCTCGCAGATTTTATCATCACCGCAGACCTACCTACCTATGGGGCATTGCTCGAGGGAAATTCGATTTATGAAACCGATTTTGGAGAAGCTGGCCTGATCATGATGGGTAACGAGGGCAACGGGATAAGCAAGCCGTTGCTATCGGCAGTCGACCGTGCGGTCACCATTCCACGTATCGGGAAGGCCGAATCGCTGAATGTTGCCATAGCCACCACGATTTTCTGTGCCGAATTGGCACGTCAACAGTTGAAAAGACAGTAATGGTCGATCAAACAAAATCCATCTATACATTTCCTTTTGCTCTACTCTGCCTCAGCTCGCTGCTATTCTCGGCAAGTTTTAATATGATTATTCCTGAGCTCCCAAACCATCTGAGTAAAATGGGAGGTGGTGAACACAAAGGACTGATTATCGCTTTGTTTACGCTAACGGCGGGTATTTCAAGACCCTTTAGTGGCAAACTAACAGACCGTTGGGGACGCGTGCCCGTGATGGCCGTGGGATCTGTTGTCTGCTTCGTGTGTGGATTTCTCTATCCCCTAATTAGCTCGGTCGCCTTTTTCTTTCTCTTGCGCTTGGTGCATGGTTTCTCTACCGGCTTCAAACCCACAGCCACCTCTGCTTATGTAGCCGATATCATTCCGCAGAACCGATGGGGCGAGGCACTTGGCATGCATGGATTATGCTTTAGCATTGGTGGCGCTATAGGTCCCGCCATAGGAAGCTTCATTGCACAAAACTATGGGATCAACCCCATGTTTTACAGCTCTTCCCTTTTCGCAGTACTCTCCATAGTCATCGTGATCAATATGCGGGAAACCTTGCATAATAAACAGTCCTTTTCTTTATCAATGCTTAAGATAAAACGTGATGAAGTATTAGAGTGGCGCGTGATTCCTGCAGCGGTAGTGACGCTACTCTCTTATACCGGATATGGCGTCATATTGACTTTAATCCCCGACTGGAGCGATCATTTAGGAATCGGCAATAAAGGTCTCTTTTTTACCGCCTACACCCTATCATCCATCATGATTCGATTTATTTCCGGCAAGGTGGCCGATCGTTATGGACGCATTAAGGTAATGATTGTTGGCCTGTTTATCGTGGCGCTGGCGGTGCTTCTGATCGGATTGGGAAGCTCGGTTGATGGATTGATTATCGGTGCTGTGATCTACGGTATAGGCACAGGCATATTATCGCCAGCCGTAAATGCTTGGACGATAGATCTGAGCTTGCCGCAACACCGCGGCAAGGCCATGGCTACCATGTATATAGCGCTGGAAATCGGTATTGGTGGCGGTGCGTTGTTGGCAGGATACGTTTATGCCGACCATCTGGAGCGTATTCCGCACATCTTTATGGTCAACAGCTTTATTATTCTCCTTGCTTTTTTCTATGTGCTCTTCTGGAATTGGAAAAACAAAAGGATTACTTAATCGTTTCCTATAAAATAATTATTGATGGACAATAACACAAAAAAATTCCCTTATGCGGTGGATCTAGCATCGAGCCTATTCGCTATGGCATTACTGCTAGGATTTATGTATGCAACACAAACGGTTCTTATACCGCTGCTTTTTTCCATTCTGATTTCGATTTCGCTCTATCCCTTGGCACGCCTTTTTGAAAGATTACGATTGGGGAAGGCCACCGCGGCGATATTATCTGTATTGGTGGCCATTGCCGTACTCTATTTTATTGGCTGGTTTATTATCCACCAAAGTATTATCATTGGAAAGGACGCGTCGGCGATCACCGATAAGGTGATGTCTGTGCTGGATCGAGCCCAACGATGGATCGAGACGACCTTCAATATTCAACGTAACATCATGATGGACCAGCTGCGCGACCAAGGGAATAAAATGCTTTCCAATGCCGGAACCATGGCTTCTGCCACCTTTGGGTCGATCGGTAATATTCTAGCTGGAACGGTGTTGGTGCCACTTTTCAGCTTCTTTCTGTTGTATTATCGAGATTTTTTTAGGGAGTTTTTTTTCAAGGCATTCAAAAGCACCTCCCAATCGAAGGTGCACGAAACACTTAACAAAATCTATGATGTTGTGCAAAGTTATCTGCTGGGCTTGGTTACGGTGATGGGCATCGTAGCTGTCTTGAACACAATTGGCCTCATGCTGATGGGCATCGAATATGCCTGGTTTTTCGGCACCTTGGCATCTTTGCTGATGCTGCTTCCTTACATTGGTATTGCCATAGGATCGATTTTACCCGCATTATTTGCGTTGGCTGTGAAAGACAGCGCTTGGTATGCGGTGGGCGTTATTGCTTGGTTTCAGGTTGTTCAATTTCTAGAAGGAAACATCATTACACCAAATATTGTCGGCAGCAAGGTCAGCATCAATCCATTGATGGCCATCATTGCCATTTTATTGGGAGGCATGCTTTTCGGCCTTTCTGGATTAATATTAGCACTACCGCTGACGGCAACTATCAAAGTATTATTTGATGCTATCCCTTCTATGCAGGCCTTCGGATTTCTTATTGGAGAACCAGAAAAGGAACACCTGAAAATTAATGCCACGCAGGAATTGATGATAAAATGGGGAATCGTTCGTAAGCCTAAAATGGAAACAAAAGTAAAGATCGATATAGATATCGAAACCGATGATACCGCCCCTACGACAACCATGCGCTATAAGGAAATTCACGAATCCGTAGATAACCCCTACGAAGCGTTACCAAAGGAAAAAGACAACGAACAAGAAAAAAAACCTGACTAGTTCAGGATTTTAAAAACCAGTTCTCGCAGGATGTCGCCACTGTCTGTAAATGGCCCAACATCCATACCTTTGGTTTTGAGGTCATACTTACTAAGCTGATGGATGATATCGAAAGTTTTCCGACGATTGAAATTACGGGCAGCCCCTTCATACTCCTTGAGAAAGAAAGTATGTACACCCAATTGCTTAGCCGCTACCTGCGGAGATTTATCTGGCAGGTAGTGGTACTTCAAAATCTTGGTAAAATAGGTTCCCAAGTTTCCTATTACCATCGGCAAAGGGTTCGATTTTGGGTTAGCTACGAAGTAGTCCACGATTTGGATCGCTTTGACCACATTGCGCTTAGCAAGTGCCGACTGCAATTCGAACACGTTAAAATCCTTGCTGATCCCAATATTTTGCTCAATATGCAGGGCTTGAATTTCCTGCTCCTTGGGCACATTTAACAAGAGCTTATCAATCTCATTAGCAATCTTGGAGAGATCTGTCCCCAAGTAGTCAGCCATCATAGCTGCAGCTTGCGGATGTATCAATCTATTGGATGCACGAAACTGATCGACGATCCACTCCCCCACTTTGTTGTCGTAAAGTTTGGCGGATTCGACAATGGTACCGGCCTTTTCAAAAGCCTTATATATTTTTTTGCGCTTGTCAAACTTACCATATTTGTAGGCGATGACGAGGATCGTAGTGGGCGTTGGGCGTTCTACATACTTGAGCAGTAATTCCTCTTCCGACTTCCACTTTAGATCCTGCGCTTCCTTAATAATAATCAATTGATGGTCGCTCATCATCGGATAGCGCTTGGCTGCGTTGACAATGTTCACAATGCTACTATCCTTGCCGTAAAGCACCGTTTGATCAAATCCCTTTTGCGCATCGTTCAACACCTCTTTTTCCAGCGCATCACTGATCAAATCAATATAATAGGATTCGTCGCCGTGCAACAGATAGACCACGCTGAACTTTTTCTTTTTTATATCGGAAAGGATAGCATTCACATTCATAGCATACGAAAATACAAATTTATATAAAATTGTCCGCCGACTAACAATTTTGTTCAGAGCGGAAATAATTGTATTTTTGCTCATGTTTGAGCCTATTCCGTTAAACTTACCGCCATATTTATCAAAAATCACACAAAAGGAAAGTAAGCTCTTTATTTTTGACGATTTGCGAAAAAGGGATTTGGTATTGACACCAGAAGAATGGGTAAGGCAGCATTGGATACATTATCTACATAACCACAAACAGTATCCTAAAGCGTTGATGCAAATTGAAGGGGGCTTGAAACTGAACAGCCTCCAAAAACGAAGCGACCTACTGATCTACAATAATGCGGGCGAGAAGATACTTTTGGCAGAGTTTAAGGCGCCGACTGTCAAAATTACCGAAAGTGTATTTCACCAAATAGCTAACTATAACAGCATCCACCGGATACCCTTACTTTTGGTTAGCAACGGCATGGAGCACTATTATTGCAAGATAGACTTTGTCGAGAACAATTTTTATTTTTTACGGGAACTGCCAAATTATAATTCGGCGCTTAATTTGTAGTAGAGATTAAAATTATAGTTTTATATTAGTCTTTTAGAAAAAGGAAAAAACATTAGCGATGAACATAGATAAAAACGAATTCAGAAAATATGCCATTCAACATCACCGTATAGGCAGTCAACATGTAGACGGTTACATCTCCCGTGTTCAACAAAACATGCCGACCAACCTTACGCCTTACATTATTGAAGAGCGGCAGATGAATGTAGCTCAAATGGACGTATTCTCCCGTTTAATGATGGATAGGATCATCTTTTTGGGGGATGGCATCAACGACCAAGTAGCAAACATTGTACAAGCACAATTGCTTTTCCTACAATCTACCGACGCCCAACGTGACATTCAGATCTACATCAATTCGCCAGGAGGAAGTGTATATGCGGGATTAGGTATTTATGATACTATGCAATATATTTCGCCTGATGTGGCTACTATCTGTACCGGTATTGCTGCCTCTATGGGAGCCGTGCTATTGGTGGCAGGCGCTAAAGGTAAAAGAGCCGCATTACGTCATTCACGTGTTATGATTCACCAGCCTTCAGGCGGAGCACAAGGTGTTGCTTCCGACATGGAGATCAACTTGCGTGAAATGTTGAAATTAAAAGAAGAACTTTATACCATTATT
>JAAIGF010215239.1_pt1 | contig 17108 bp, 15 predicted proteins | sample 6487441 | NCBI WGS metagenome assembly JAAIGF01 (sample SAMN13974129, study PRJNA590717) | phyllosphere metagenome | biome: pepper field; feature: multiple bacterial spot infested pepper fields; material: pepper leaves; isolation source: leaves from pepper fields | host: Capsicum annuum ... | reverse complement strand
GACATGCAGGAGCTGGTCGACTCGATCCTGGACTACAGCAGCGCCAACCAACTGCGCGGTGCTCGCGAGCCGCTGGATCTGCACGCCCTGCTGCAGACGGTGGTGGATGATGCCGTGGAGGCAGGCCATCCGGTTACTCTCAGCGGACCGCTGCTGGCGCCCTACCCGGGCTATGCGCGCAGCCTAAAACGCGCGCTGGCCAATGTGGTCGATAACGCGGTGCGCTATGGCGGCAGCGCATGCATCGCACTGGATGAGAAGAATGGCGTGGTGGAGGTCAGCGTCATTGATGATGGCCCCGGCATTCCTTCCGATCAGCGCGAACGTATGCTGCAGCCATTCCAGCGGCTCGAAGCCTCACGCAGCGCACGCCACGGCGGAACCGGACTGGGCCTGAGCATCGCCGTGGCCATCGTGCAGGCCCACGGGGGCCAGTTACGCCTGGAAGATGGCCGCCACGGCCGTGGCCTGCGCGTCCGCATCCTTCTGCCACGGTAGCCCCGAGCGCGGGCTCAGCATCCCACCGCGGACTGCGGTCGGTAGAGGCGACCCATGGTCGGCTCACAGCGCGTCAGCGCGGCGGGGTTGCTGCGATCTGGACGAAGAGTAGCCGACCATGGGTCGGCTCTGCACCCGCCCTCAGTCCGGGGCCTTGGCCGGCACAAACGGCGATGTCGGGTCGCTGGCCGGGAACGTCTCTTCCAGTGCCTCGTCCTGATTGTCGCTGGCCTTCTGCTTGCGCTCACGCTTCTGCAGGGGACTTTCCTGGCCACCACGATGCCGGTCGCCGCAGTCCTTGCGGTCCTGTGCGGCCTGCTCCGCCTTTACGGCCACTGGAAGATGATCCTCAGTGGGGACATTGACGCCCTGCCCACGGTACTCGGCTTCGGCAAGGTCATGCTTGGCGCGCAGCTCGCCGGGTTCCGGCGTATGGGCGGCGCGCAGGGGGTCGCGGCTGTCGCGGTTCATGGCGGAGTCTCGGCATGAGGAATGTGCTGCTACTACAGCGCGACGCAGGTAAAGCCCTTGCGAACTCCGCGTCATCAAGATATGGACCGGGAACACGCGACCGCGCGCCTGCGGCGATGTCGGCCCTCACTCTACCGCCGCACGCTGACAGGGAGGAACACTGCTGTTACCCGCTCGGTGTCATGGAGGTGCCCTGTCATGAGAACGCCCCTCGGTTGCATGATCGTGCTGCAGCTCGCTTTCATCCATAACGCCGCAGGGGAAGGCAAGACCCCCATGGCACCCGATGGTGCAGACAGGATCGAGCTGACCGCGCCCGCCTACGGCAAGCACCTGCATGTGCCTGCACGTGGCACACGTGAGTTCCGGCTCCATCATGTTCACCCCGGCAGCGAGTTCTTCTTCATCGAATCCACCGACGGAACCCCGTTGCAGGGCAGACTGGAACTCAATGAAATCCAACGCCCTCAGGACATCCAGACGTGGGACATGAACGGGCAGGCCGAAACCGCGGGCCTGTTCACGATGCTGAGAAAGCCCGACACCGCCGAAAGCTGGAATGACTTGCGTCTGACAGCGGGCGATAGACCACTCAACTTCAACTTCGAGTACATGTTGAATCCGCCGCCGGGCTACGTGGGCGCGAAGCTGGAAAACGGCGAGCTCCAGTCGATGACCTATGCAAGCAGCCGCTCCACCTGGCTTGACGTGGATGCACCCGCCGGAGCGCGCGTCAGCTTCAGATTGTGGGATGGAAAACCGGTGGCAATGCGTGTCTACGACACCCAGGCCGGTGATGGCGGCTGGAACCGCCTGACACAGTGCGACGGGACACTCGACCCCGGCGCGTCCTGCACCTTCACTACACGCTCGGGAAAAGCCCGGGTGTATGTGTACGGCGTGGACCGTACCGCTCACGTCTCGGCAACGTGGTGACTCATCTGCTGACGCATCCGCGTTCCTGCAGTTCCTGGTTGTGAAACGGAGATCCTTGTCATGCGACTGCTGATGCTCAGTGCTCTCCCCTTGATGATGCCCTTGATCGCCCTCGGTGGGCAGCCGGTTCAACCTGCCGATGCCCGCGCGGTGATCTCGCTGATGGCGCCGGACGAAGCAAACAACGTGCATGTGCCAGCTTACAGCCGTCAGGAAGTGCACCTGCATGTACCGCTCGAAACGTTTCCGTTCCTCTACATCGCGTCTACAGACCACCGGCCGCTGAAAGGCACCATTCGCGCACGCCACTCCACAGCGTCGACCTACAGTGAAAACTGGGAGCTCGACGGCAAACGACATCGCGCCGGCTACCGGCTGAGCAGCCTGACCACGACGGCACTCTATGGGGATGATCTGGTATTCCTCATCGAGACAGGCGACACGCCGATGACCGTCGCCATCTCATTCATGGCCGTAACTCCGGAGATCTACAACGGCAACCTGAGCCTGGCCAACGGTGAGCCCGTTGCGCTTACGTATCTGATCGGCTCGCGGCCACACGTGCGCGCCACCGTACCCAGACGGGGGAACGTGACGCTGACCGCCTCAGGCAGCGATCCGGTGGATCTGAAGGTCTGGTACTACGCCGGCCAGCGCAAGAGAAAACTGGGCTGCACCGGCACGCTCCAGCCTGGCATCCCCTGTACGTTCTCCGCGCCTGGCAATGCGAGCGGTGACGAGATCCATCTTGCTGTGGAGCCGAACCCGGATGCCCGCGCTACGTTGACCGCCAGTTGGTAACACAGGAGGGGTGGGGGTGCTGCCCCCACCCACTGCAGAGATGTCGAACGGCACATCGCGCCCGCCGCTGCCCGACCGCGCGTTCCAGACTGCGGGCACGGCGGCCGGTGACCACGACCGTAGGGCGTCTTTCAGAAGAGCGTGCGCATCAGATGTGATTCCGTTTGACCTGTGGAGGGAACACCGCATGCCAAGGCGCAGTTACGCCCTCGACCCTTATGCGGCAGTGCCGGTCACCCAGCGGTCAACGAGCCTGATTGGCAATTATTGAATGCGTGTTGCGGTGCGCCCGATGAGCGGCGACGGCGAACTCAGCGGCTACGCGCGCTGCGACGCCCCAGGTACAGCCCGGCCACCAGTTGTACCGGTAGCGAAAACAGCAGCACCACCACGAACCAGTGCGGCAGGTCGTACTGTGGACTCAAGCAGGCCCACAGGGCGGCAGCGGCGATCAACAGCCACAGCGTGCTGCCGTGGCTGCGCGGCCAGCGTGGGGCGTGGCGGGTGGTAAAGCCCACCGCCACGATTCCGCCGAGCACCGTAAACACCAGGTCCCAGATCAACTGCGCCGCACTGTCAGGCTGCAGCCGCAGCAGCGGGGGAAGCCAGCTGGCCACCGTCGTCACCAGCGCGAGCGCGATGAGGCCACCGAGCAGGGCCAGCAGCGAGAACAGCAGGTTTTTCAGCGTCGCGATCATGGCCGCATTGTAAGCCGGGTCAGGCGGCCACGTCGTCGAGGATGCCGCAGTGTGTCCGCGCTCGCCCTGCGTATTCCTGCGCGATGTGTAGCAGGTTTTCTTCTATCGAAATCCTAAGAATCTTCGAAAGAAACGATTAAGTAAAAACCTAACTGACGGCTTGAGCACTCAACGCGCGCCAGCGCCCGTGTCACTCTTTTCCGCACGGACATCAGCGTCCCGCGCAGTGCACTTCGACGGACTCCCCGCGCAACGGAGTCTGCAGTGCACTGCCGATGAGCACCCCCAAAAACCTACCACCGCAGGAACGGGCATCGCCACGCCGATGACGTTCGTGCTGGCTTCGTGCGCCCGTGATCGGGCGCGGCATGACTGGAGAACAAGGATGGCGAACGGATTGACCAGGCTCCCGCATCTCGCAGTGGCGATCATCTTCACCTGCAGCGCGCCTGTGGCTGCACAGGAAAGCCGGGTCACCTGGCACATCACGCAACCTGCGGGGAATACCACCGCATATCCAACACAGCAGGACGCGGTGAGCGCACTGGCATCGTTGCCGGCACCCAGCCCGTTTCCCCCTGCTCTGCAGTTCGGTTGGAAATCGGTCAACCAGATCAAGTCGAAGACGGTCGCACTGGATGGCACGCTGTCGATCACCTACTGGATGGGAAAATCCGCGCCATTGGACCCTGACTGGTCGTACATGAGCACGGCGATCTTCACCACCGAGGAGGCGATGGTGGCTGCCATGCTGGCCGACCTTGAGGCGGGCAATCGTTCCTGCCCGGGGGCAGCAGTGACACCGACCGATGAATGGCACGCTGCGGGTCCCGGTTTAGAGGGCGTATCGGAGACCCGGACGTTCCGCATGACCCGCATGATAGGCGACAACACGCCGATGTCGCCGTGTGAGGCGCATGAGTGGGACCAGCCCTTCCTCCGCTACCGGCGCCTGCAGTGCCCGTTGCCGCTGACGCGCTGGTCCAACACCCACGGCGCCTGCGTCAGCGAAGAGTTCGTCGCCACCATCAGCACACGTGCACAACGCTGCGACAAGGACGGCGCAAGTGCAAGCTGCCCCTCAGACGAGAAGGAAGGCCAGTCGACCTGCGATGGCACCGTGGGCAACCCCTGCAACGTGAAAACCGGTGAGAAGTATGAGATCGCGCAGGATCTCGACCTGGGATGGGTGGAGCTGACACGGTTCTATCATTCGGGCGTATCCACCTCCAACGGCGGCTTCGGTCACGGCTGGAGCCACTCGTTGGGGATGGCCCTGCTGCCTGACGGGCCTGACAGCGTGGGCGTCATTGAAGGCAGTGGCTTCCAACGGACGTTCAAGAAAGACGCGCACGGTTACGAAGCCGACGACGCCAGCGGCGACCGCCTGGTACAGGACGGCAACTGGACGCTTTACTCGGCCAGTACCACATCAGTCTTCGATGCCGATGGCAGGCTGATCCAGAGGCAGTTTGCCGATGGCAGTACGCAGAACTTCGTGTATGACGAACATGACCGGCTTGCTGGCATGGTGCACAGCAGTGGCCGCACCCTGGAGTTTGTCTATCAGTCAAACGACTACGACGCCCTGATCAGTGCCATCCTGGTAGAAGGCGTTGCACTCGCGCGCTACACCTACACCGGCCAGCAGCAGGTGGCCACGGTGACATTCGCCGATGGCGGTGTGCGGACCTATCACTATGAGGACGCTCGCTTTCCACAGCACCTGACCGGCATCACCGCCGAGGATGGTCGGCGATACAGCAGCTTTGCCTATGACGCGCTGGGGCGCGTTGTCTCCAGCCAGCACGCCGATGGCGCCGATGGCGTGACACTGGCTTACGGCCCCCACGGTGGCGCCTTGGTGACCGATGCACTGGGGCGGCAGACCGACTACCGGCTTACCCCCGGTGGGGACGATGCGCCGCCGCGCAAGGTCACCAGCGTGACCGACTCGCAAGGCACGATCAGCCGGACGTACTACGACAGCAGTGTCGATTTCCGGCGCCGTCTGGACACCTACACCGACAGGCGCGGTGTGCAGACCAAGCATGACTACGCGCAGGGTGTCGATGCTGCAACCGGGCGGCCGACCCGGCTCCACACCGTGACAGAGGCGCTTGGCCTGCCCGAGCAGCGCAGCACCACCACCGCCCACGACCTGGAAAAGAACGTGCTGCTGACCGCAACGACAGGCCAGCGCGAAACCCGGGTTGCCTACAACGCGCGCCGCCAGCCGGTGGCGGTGACGATCACCGACGCCCCTACCGGTCAGGCACGCAGCACGCGCTACACGTACTGTGATGAATCGCCGACCGACGAGTGCCCGTTGCCGGGACTGCTGAGGCGTGTGGACGGCCCGCGTACCGACGTGGCTGACAGTACCGTCCACGCCTACTACCCGGCCGACGACACGGGCTGCGCCGACGGGGGGCAATGCCATTACCGCCGTGGTGATCTGCGTCGTATCACCAATGCGTTGGGGCAGGCCACAGACTATCTCGCCTATGATCGCTTCGGGCGGGTGCAGTCGGTAAAGGATGCAAATGGTGTCGTCACCGACTACAGCTATCATCCCCGTGGCTGGCCGCAATCGATCACCGTACGCGGTCGCACACCTGAGGAAGATCGCAGCCTGCAGTTCAGCTACTGGCCGGGCGGGCAGGTCATGCAGACCATCGACCCGGATGGCTATCGGGTTACCTATGTATACGATGCTGCGCAACGGCTGACCGATATCGAGGACAGCAGCGGCGGCAGCATCCACTATGTCCTGGATGCGGCAGGCAACCGTCTGCGCGAAGACGTTGTGGATGCCGGGGGGACGCTGCAGCGCACCTTGTCACGCACCTACAACGCGCTGGGCCAGCTGGCTCAGCTACGCGACGCCCGTCAGTACGCCACGGGTTTCACCTACGACGAAAATGGCAATCTGCAGACGACCACCGATGCGCTGCAGCGGGTGAAGCGGCAGTACCACGACGCACTCAATCGCGTGCAGCGTGTTGTGCAGGACGAGGGCGGTATCGCTGCCGTCACCGCCATGACCTACAACGCGCTGGACCAGGTGATGCAGGTGACCGATCCCAAGGGCCTGTTCACCACCTACGCGTACAACGGCCTGGGCGATCGCATCGGGCAGACCAGCCCGGACAGCGGTACGCAGCGCTTGGACGTGGATGCCGCAGGAAACCCAACCCAGGTGACCGACGCGCGCGGCGTGACGGCCCGCTACCGCTACGATGCGCTCGACTGTCTGACCGGGATCGTCTATCCCGATCCAAACCAGGATGTGGGCTTTGCCTATGACGTGGCGCCGCCGGTCTGTGCAGCGCACGAGCGCTTCTCCAGCGGACGCCTCGCTGAGGTGCAGCACGCCGGAGGGCGCACGCTCTACTGCCATGACCCGGTGGGCAACGTGACCCGCAAGGTGCAGATCACCGGCACGGCCCGCAGTGCGCTGCGTTACGCCTACACCAAGGCCGGCCGACTGAGCGCACTGACCTATCCTGACGGCAGCGTTGCCGACTACGTGCGCGATGCGCAGGGTCGCATCCGCCAGATCGGTCTGAGCCGGCCCGGCCAGCCCCGGCAGATCGTGGTGGACGACGTGACCTACGCCGCGTTCGGTCCTGCTACAGGATGGACCTATGGCAACGGCCGTCGACTGCAGCGCCCGTTGGACAAGGACCATCGCCCACTGGCCATCCATGATCCCGCTGCCGGCGGCTTGTCCGTAGGCTTCAGCTATGACGCGGTGGGCGCGATCAGTGCACTGACGCGCGGCACGAGTCCGACGCGGCTCGCCGGCTTCAGCTACGACGCGCTCGGACGCCTGACCGGTACCCGTGATGCAACGGATGCGCCCCTGGTCACCTACGCCTACGACGCCACCGGCAACCGTACGGCGCTGACCACCGCGGCGGGCACCGCGCACTACGCCTACCCCCACACCAGTCATCGGCTGAGCGCGATTGACGGCGTGGCACGCGAGCACGACGCAGCGGGCAACACCACCCGCATCGGCGGCAATGTCTTCGACTACAACAGCGCCAACCGCCTGGCGGCGGTGATGCATGGCAGTACGGCGGTCGAGCGCTATGTCTACAACCACCGTGGCGAGCGCATCATGCGTATGCCGGTGGCAGGCGCCGCGCAGGTCACCCTGTACGACGAGGCCGGGCGATGGATCGGCAACTACAGCGCGACGGGCGAACCGCAGCAGCAGGCGATCTGGCTGGACGACCACCCGGTGGCGCTGATGACCGCACCCGCGCCTGGCGTGCCGGCACTGGCCTATGTACAACCTGACCATCTGGGTACGCCACGGGTGGTGATCGACAGCGAGCGCGACGTGGCGATATGGCGCTGGCCGCTGGAGGGCGAGGCCTTTGGCGCGGATGCGCCGGAGGAGGATCCCGATGGAGACGGCGTGCGGTATGAGCTGAATCTGCGCTTCCCGGGACAGCAGTACACCGCCGCGACGGGGCTGTACTACAACTATCAGCGTGATCTGGATGCGGCCAGCGGGCGGTATGTGCAGAGTGATCCGATTGGGTTGGCGGGTGGGATCAGCACGTATGGGTATGTGGGGGGGAGGCCGTTGACGGTGATCGATCCGCAGGGCCTTGAAGGTGTAGGACCCTGGACGTTCCCGGCGGGCCCGGTGAGGCAGGCTTACGAGCAACCTCCTATCCAAGCGCGCGCACCGGACTATGTGCGGGTGCAGCTTTCGCTCTATGTTTTCGGTATGAATCGAACATTCTCTAGAAGTGGAAACATGTTCGTCGGCGGTAACCTGCAGCGATCATATCCCCCAAGTGCTAAAGCTCAAGCTTCGATTTCGTTCGGTTGGATCAATTCATGCGCTACGCCAAATGCGGAGAAAGTCGATAACCATCTTGAAGGATTCGGAATGGCGGGTGCGGCCGGATACTACGGATTTGGAGGCGCTTTGAACTGGTCTCCAATAGATAAGTCTGTTTCTACGGAACTGGGTTTTGGTATCGGGGGCGGTGTGTCACCGGGGGGGGTCTCCACTCGTAGCGATCAGCGCTGGGGCGATGGCTGGTGAAAACTTCAATCGCAAAAGCCGTGGTTGGACTGATAGTTGTGCTGGGCTGTATCAATCAATTTAGGGTAGTCGTTCAGGGTGACTGGAGCGACGAACCTTCGATGGCACGGCTCCGGGAGGAAGCTGCGAAGTTGAGGATGCCGCTCGGTTTTCAGGCGAGTGAAGACACTCGAGCTTTCTCTAAAATTACATATCGTGGACTAGTAAGGGAAGGATTCTCTGATCAGTCATTTGATGAAGTGATCAAGCATTTCAACAGGATGGCTGATAAAAATACATGGACAAGAAAGACAGAGAGAAGGAATCTTTATCGAACGGTTCTAATTTACTGTGATGGCCCGTTCGCGCATCTTGTCGAGATCGATCAAAAAGAGAATGTGAGGATCTACGCCGGGACTTACTGGAGTTCCAGTCGCTCCAGCGAAAAGTACTGTCGATGACGAGGCACACGATTCAAGCGAAAGGACGGCAGCTGCGTCAGTGCCCGTCACCTAGTGGCCAGCGAGCGGACGCGCTCGACTGCCTGACCAGGATCGTCTATCCCGATCCAAACCAAGCCGTGAACTATGACTATGACCTGGCGCCGACAGTCTGTGCAGCCACGTGTGAGGAGGGCAAATCATATCGGCGCGGAACCAATCACGGGCCTATCGAGGAAAAACTTCCATGAGTGAGTGCAAAGGCAGCATCAGCTACACGATCTCTCTTCGGGTGTCGCATCCGTCGGCCTCTGCAGTGGACATATCCGAGGCACTCGGTATGACGCCTCGAATAGCGCAGACCGTTGGAAATGAGCGTAGGACGCCCCAGGGTCAGAAGCTGCAAGGTCACTATGACCGGACATACCTGACAACTACGCTTATTCCCAAGACATCTGGGGATTTCATCGATGGCATATCAAAGGCATTGGACGCTGTTGCTCCACGAGCGGGCCACATCCGCACTCTTCTGGATACGGAGGGTTACTGCGAATTGTTTGTTGGCGTGTTCTCTGACGACAACATTGACTATTTGCTGGGAGTACCCGAAATGAAACGACTAGTTGAATTTAATCTTGCGATGCGGATCGATTGCTATCGGGGGCCAGATTAATGCCCAGTGCGTCCAGTTGCTGCTCTTCGTAGGCGTTTCGGCTTTTACTCTTGTGAGCGAGCATTCTATAAACGCGGAAAGATCCTCAATTGAGATGATCGCTGGCGATCAAATTCGCCAAGCGCTGAAGCTGTAGCGCTCGATCTCTTGGGTTTGTTCACTTCATGCGCTACGCCAAGTGCGGGGAAAGTCGAGTAGCTATATTGAAGGATTCGAAATGCCGTTTGCGGCCGGATACTAGTAGTTAGGGACGCTTGGAACTGGTCTTCAATTGATGAGTGCGTTTCAACGGATTTGACCTGATACGGATACCTCATGCAACTGACCGATGTGGTGGGGTGCGCAGAGCTTGATTGTGACGGTAATGGGATCATTGATTTCTTGGAGAACTACGGTATGTCCTGCGAAATTGCGCGTGGATCCTTGCCTGGTGCGTAGGGAGATAGTTACCATGCGGATCGCATGTGGAGGAATATTCCAGCTACTTTCTTTTATCGCGATATTCATTATCCTTACCTTGATTTTCCGGAACGTTCCGGTGCTGAAGGATGGATGGTTCCTCCTGCTATTGCCGGCGGTTTATGTGAGCTCCTCAATGCTTGCCTCTCTACTAGTTGACTGCCTGAGTAAAGTCCTTGACAGGCGGGGCAAGTGAGCTTGCATGGAGGTGCACAGGCAAGCGTCCGCCGTTACAACAGCGGCAACCGCCTGGCGGCGGTGATGCAATGCTGAACAAGATTATTGCGTTGATTACCGGGCGTGGCCGGCGTCTCTCGAGTTTCGAATGGTCGATACTCGATCTGGTGCGCAACCATCTGGGAGAAGATATCAAATGGCTCTGGGACAAGCAGCTTTCGACAATCAATAAGATTGGCAGAGCTCCTGAGGGGAGCGAAGTTAATTTCTATAGAATGAGCAGGGGGCGGCCGACGTTTGACAAGAATATAGCATTTCCCAATAAATCCGCTGAGCTTCTTGTTGCTGAAGTAAAAGTGCAGATCGAAGGTTCTGAAGAAATTTTCGCCAAGATATGGTGTCTAAATGGTTTCATATTCTCGATCGATTATGACCGATGTCCTGATTATTTCGAAGAGGCGGCAGGAATGGAGGCGCATATACGTCCGCTCACTTTCGCCTGCACGATGCTTGGGGACCTCAGTATTTTTGCGGACGACTCAGTGAAATGAGAAGACGCCAAAGTGATTGTTCGAACTGGTACCTACTGGCATAGCTCAGCCGATACCAAGCCATCTGACCAGCTTATGATCTCAAAGCGCACCTTTTGGTGAATCAGTTCTAGAAATGATCTCGGCTATAACCGTCAGCTTAAAAATCTGGCATCCGAAGTTGCAGGCAGATGACATCGCGGATCAGCTGCGACTTGATGCTCAACACGTTTTCAATGTTGGTGAGCAGCGGAAGACGCCGCGCGGGCGCGAACTCGAGGGTGTTTACGATACGTCCTTCGTTTGCATGAAGCTGTTCCAAGGCGATCAGGCATTGCTTTCCGAAGACATATCCGGTTGGGTAGGACAGCTCGGCAGCCACGCCGAGTATCTTCGAATGATTGTTTCCTCAGGTGGTGAGCTGGTACTTCATATCGCGTTGCTGGTTGAGAGCATGGTGGATTTCTATTTTGATAACGAACTCGTTATGCGGCTCGCTCAGCTAGGCGTCGGTTTAAGCTTTTCTCTTTACGAACAAGCGCACTGACCGGTGATCGACAGCGAGCGCGACCTGGCGATATGGCGCGGGCCACTGGAGGGCGAGGCCTTTGGCGCGGATGCGCCGGAGGATCTTGATGGCGATGGCGTGCGGCACGAGAGGATGCTGGCGATCTATGACTTTTCTACTGCGCATCATCCGTTTCGAGCGCATTGAATGGGATGTGCGGGATCAGGCAAACAGTGTTTCCTGGTGTACTCAATCAGCGCGTGGAGCAAGCAAAATGTCCCATCAAATGAAGCGGTGCTTCTATGCAACGTTCCTGTGCTTGATAATCGCCTTATCGATCGAAGTGTTGGCATGGCGCTGGATATCCGCCTTTGTAAGAATTGAAGCGGGTAGATTGACTTATGTCATTGTGTTTCCTGTTCTGCTCGCATCATCATTCTTCGTGGTAGCCAGGAAGCAGTGGAAACTTGGATTGCCTGCGGTCGCGCTCGTAGGCATGTTCTCTGGTCTCGTCTGCGGCACAGTTGCATTGACGCTATCCAACTTCGCGCTTTCCAACGCGATGTTCAGATTGTGGAAGAGCTTCGAGCGCGACGGCTGGCTCGCGATATTCTTTGACCTGCCATTCGCTGCGTTGCTCGGGACATGGTTGATCGGCGGTCTCGCTTTTGTTGGCTCATGGCCGTTGGTCAAAGCCGTCCGATGATGTCTGTTCGGTTCATCGGTCTGGCGCATGATTGCTCGGCTGAGCGCTGGTTACGGCGTGGCACGAGAGCATGATACAGCGGGCAACACCATCCGCATTGGCGGCATCGTCTTCAGGGTCTTACTACAACTATCAGCGTGATCTGGATGCGGCGAGCGGGCGGTATGTGCAGAGTGATCCGATCGGCCTGGTGGGTGGGATCAGTACGTATGGGTATGTGGGGGGGACGCCGTTGACGGTGATCGATCCGCAGGGCCTTGAAGGTGTAGGACCCTGGACGTTCCCGGCGGGCCCGGTGAGGCAGGCTTACGGACAACCTCCTATCCAAGCGCGCGCACCGGATTTTCTCCGGGTGCAATTCTCGCTCTATACCATCAGCTTCTCAAGGACCTTTTCAACGAGCGGCAAAATGTACTTTGGCAGAGGTCTTGTAAGACAGTATCCGTCGTATAGTCCTAGAGCGCAGGCATCATTCAGTTTCGGATGGTTAAACCAATGCTCCTCCCCCACCGAGGCCGACGTTGATAATCACCTGAAGGGCTATAGCATGGCTGGCGCAGCTTGTTATCTCGGGCTTGGGGGTTCCTTCGGCTGGTCGCCTTCAAATGGGTCTACCTCTACCGAGCTTGGGCTTGGTTTCGGGGGTGGTTTCTCGCGTGGTGAGTACGCTTCCCAAAATGGCAGATGGAGGGGGGAAGAATGAGATCACGTCCTGCCGTCGCTGCTGTCCTAGTTCTTTTGGCCATCACATTGGCTCAATATGTTAAGCGGGTGGATTCGAATGCCTGGTTCGCCAGGCCAACAATCGGGTACGTCGAGACACTGAATGAAGAACTCCCGGTCATGGAGGGGAGCAGAAAACTCTCTCAATCGTCTAAACCCGATCTCTTATTTCTATCCGCAACGAAGAGCTATATTGTTGATGCGACAAGCGCCGAGGTAATTGACTTCTACCGGAATGTTGGTGCTCGACGCGGATGGTTACTATTGTCAGTGCGCAGCGACGATCTATCGGGTGTATTGAATATGTGCGGAGGAGACTACTCGTATCAGGTCAACACCGTACCGGTCTCGATGTCGACCAGGGTGGTGGTGCGCACAACGTGGACAATGGATAAGTGGAGCTCGGAATACTGTCGCCCTCAGGATAGTGTTGCAGATTTCCGAACGGCTTCCATTCAGAAGCGCCAAGCCTGAGGCAATGCAGTCGCGATAGGACCCATCTTGTAGTCGGCTGAGGCCTGGGCGGGTGCATTTCACCTCATGGCATTGGTCAGAAGCACAGCAACCCATTGGGAGCCGAATGGTGATCCAGCGCAGAGCTTGTCCGTGACAAGAGTGGAGTCATGGACTTCATGCAAAGGGAATGGATTCGAGGGCGAACGACAGCGCCACGATCCGCAAGATTGCGAACGCAGCTAGCAGCGAAGCACCGATGTCTGGGAGAGTATCGCTCGTAGTGGAATCGCCGGCCTTGGGACTACTACTGTAGTCAGGCGTGGAGGAGACGCTTCGTGAGAAAGAAGCAGCAGGCGACCGTCCGCCTCAGCAGGCGTCGACAGGGCAACGCGGGACGAAGCACCGCAGCGACGGCTCAGTCCACGAACCGTCGGTCAGCCCGATCCCCCTGCGGCGTCGGGCGCTGCGATGAAGTCGTCATTATCAGACAGCCACCCGGCCGCCGCGCCTGCCGGAGAGGAGGAACAGGGCGGCGACCGGGTGCATGCGCTCAGGAAGCGAAATCGAGAACCACGCGGCCTTCGATGCTGCCTGCGTGCATGCGCTTGAACACCTCATTGATGTTCTCCAGCCGGTCGGTGCTGACCGTCGCGGCGACCTTGCCCTCGGCGGCGAACATCAGCGACTCCTGCAGGTCCAGGGGGGTACCGACGATCGAACCCCGCACGGTGATCCCGTTGAGCACCATGCCGAAGATATCCAGCGGGAAGTCGCCTGGCGGCAGGCCATTGAGCGAGACCGTGCCACCGCGACGGACCATGCCCAACGCCTGCTCGAATGCCTTGGGCGATACGGCGGTGACAAGCGCGCCATGCGCGCCGCCAATCTCCTTCTTCAGGAACGCGGCCGGGTCGGTGGTACGCGCATTGACCGTGACCGTGGCACCCAGCCGTTCGGCCAGGCGCAGCTTGCTTTCGTCGACGTCGACGGCGGCCACGTTGAGGCCCATTGCACGCGCGTACTGCACCGCCATGTGGCCCAGACCACCGATGCCGGATATGACGACCCAGTCACCGGGCTTGGTGTCGGTGACCTTCAGGCCCTTGTAGACCGTAACGCCGGCACACAGGATCGGCGCGATCTCGACAAAGCCCACTGCCTTGGGCAGCAGGCCAACATAGTTGGCATCGGCCAGTGCGTACTCGGCGAAGCCGCCGTTGACCGAGTAACCGGTGTTCTGCTGCGTCTCGCACAGCGTCTCCCAGCCACCCAGGCAATGTTCGCAATGGCCACACGCCGAGTAGAGCCAGGGGATGCCGACCCTGTCGCCTTCCTTGACATGACCGACCCCCGCACCCACGGCCACGATGTGCCCCACACCTTCGTGGCCGGGGATGAACGGGGGGTTCGGCTTCACCGGCCAGTCGCCCTCGGCGGCGTGCAGGTCGGTATGGCAGACACCGCAGGCCTCGATCTTCACCAGTACCTGGCCCGCCCCCGGGCGTGGCACCGTGACTTCCTCGATGACCAACGGCTTGCCGAACTCACGCACAACGGCGGCCTTCATGGTGGAGTGCATGCTGGGTGCTCCGTCGTGTGCCTGGCGGAGAGCATGGGGCGGGCGGTGGGCCGACGCCTTGATCAGGATCAAGCCGCAACGGCCCGGGGTCCGTGAGGGCCGGATCTGCTTTGGCTGGCCGTTGCCTGGACTATGAAGAATCCTCCATCCAGCATCAGCAGCTGTGTGCAGCCAATACGAAAGATCAGGCGCACTCAGCAAACCAGCGCAGGTCGCTGGCTTGGACGCGCTTATCGCCGATGAAGCCGCTCACCACAACTCATAAGGGCAAGCCGCACCCGCAGGCGCCGGCAGCGCCGGCACCTGCCTGGTAACCTCAGCCCTTGACCGGGTTCAGGTCGAAGTTGTTCGGCTGGTACTGGAACAGCAGGCAGTCTTCGCCGGCCTTGCAGCCGCTTTCATGCACCAGGTTCGCCGGCAGGTTGTAGAACGAACCTGCGGGGAACAAGGTCTCCTTGCCGTCGATGATGGCGTAGAAGGTGCCGCTCAGCACCACGGTCGGCAGGGTCTGGCTGTGCGTGTGCAGGCCATTGTCGGTGCCGGCCTTGAAGCGCACGAAGGCCGAGTAGAACCCTTCACCGTGGCTGAGAATGTTGCCTTGGGTGTTGGCGTAGCTGACCGCGCCGTTGGTGCCGGGCACGTCCTGCCAGTGCAGGTCCGAGGCGGGCAGCGAGACCAGCGTGTCGTCCAGCTGCACCGTGGGATGTGCGGGCGCGGCGACGGCTGCGGGGCCTGCAGCAGGGCCCGCGCAGGCGGTGGTGGCTGCGGCGAGCAGTGAAACAACCAACAGGGTGCGGATCTTCATGTGATGTGCCTGGAGTGAATGTGCGCACAGCCTAGGCGCGCACAGACACCGGAACATCCACCGCGCGCCCACAGCAGCGGTGCGCGGCGTGCACAGATCCTCCGCGCAGCCATCGCTGCGCGGAAGTGTTCAACCCGCCAGCACCGCGGCGGCGCGCGCCAGTTCTTCAACCGCGGCCCAGTCGCGCGACTGCATCAGGGCCGGGGTGGTCAGCCACGAGCCGCCCACGCACAGCACGTTGGGCAGGTGCAGGAACTGCTGTGCGGTCTGCGCGCTGATGCCGCCGGTCGGGCAGAAGCGCACGTCGCCGAACGGGCCGTTCCATGCCGAAAGCAGCGGTGCACCACCGGCCTGCACCGCAGGGAAGAACTTGAAGGTGTCCAGGCCCTGTTCCAGGCCCTGCATCAGCTCGGAGGAAGTCGCAATGCCCGGCAGGAACGGCAGGTCGACGTCGCGTGCAGCGGCATACAGGCACTCGGTGGCGCCGGGCGAGACCGCAAAGCGCCCGCCCACATCCTTCACCGCCTGCATCTGCGCGGCAGTCAGCACGGTGCCGGCACCGATCACGGCATCGGGCACGGCCTCCACCATGGCCTTGATCGCCTCCAGCGCACGTGGCGTGCGCAGGGTGACTTCGATGACCGGCAGGCCACCGCGGAACAGGGCATGGGCGACCTGTACGGCATCGTCAACATCATCGGGAGTGAACACCGGAATCACCGGTGCCAGTTTCAGTACCGCACGAACGCGCGGATCAGCGCCGGACATCGAAACGCTCCTCGCCCACCAGGGCCAGTACGTCAGCTTCGCTGACAGGATTGAAATCGCCGGGGATCGAGTGCTTCAGCGCACCGGCCGCAAGGCCGAAGCGCACCGTGGCCTCGGCGTCGAAGCCGCGCATGATGCCATGCAGGATGCCGGCCGCGAAGGCGTCGCCGCCACCGATGCGGTCGACGATGCCCTGCAGCTGGCGCACCGGCGCCTGTGCGCGGGTGCCATCGCGGCCCAGCAGCAGGGCGCCGAGTGCATGATGGTCCACGCTCAGGGTCTGGCGCTGGGTGCAGGCCATCCACTGCAGCTGCCCGAAGGCCTCGAACGCGGCGGCGGCGGCTGCCTCGACACGGGCGACCACGTCATCCTGCGTGAAGCGATGGCCAAGCACGACTTCGATGTCGCGGTAGTCGGCGAACACAATGTCGGCCTGGGCAAACAGCTCGCGCAGGATGGTCGGGGCATCGCCGCCCCAGCGCTGCCACAGCTTGGGACGGAAATTACCGTCGAAGGAAACCTTCACCCCGCGTGCGCGGGCAGCGCGTGCAGCGGCCAGTGTGGCTTCGGCCACCTCGGCACCCAGCGCCGGGCTCACCCCGGACAGGTGCAGCCAGTCCGCGCCCTGCAGCAGGGTCGGCCAGTGGTAGTCGTCGGCGGTGCTGCGCGCGAAGGCGGAGTCAGCGCGGTCGTAGACCACCTCGCTGGCGCGCTGCACGGCACCGGTGGTGAGGAAATACAGCCCCATCCGTCCGTCGGGATCGCGCCGCACCTGGCGTGCATCCACGCCATGTCGGCCAAGTTCGCCGAGCACATAGTGGCCCAGT
>JAAIGF010113313.1_pt1 | contig 17148 bp, 7 predicted proteins | sample 6487441 | NCBI WGS metagenome assembly JAAIGF01 (sample SAMN13974129, study PRJNA590717) | phyllosphere metagenome | biome: pepper field; feature: multiple bacterial spot infested pepper fields; material: pepper leaves; isolation source: leaves from pepper fields | host: Capsicum annuum ... | reverse complement strand
TGGCAGGCACATTAGGAAAGGCAAAAATCAAACCTTGCATCGCACTGGAAGTGGCATTGCCACTATTGTTGAGTCCGCGATTTGTCGTATGCGAAATGGCATTATTAACACCAATGGTTAGACGATCATTGAGCACTTTTTGCTCTACGCGTGTTCGTAACGTATATCGTTTTAAAGAGTTGGGATAGGTAATGCCGTCCATATCGGTATATCCCATGGATACAAAATAGTTGGTTTTGTCATTTGCTCCACTGACGGATAAGGCATGATTTTGCTGAAATGCCGTACGGAATATGATACTTTGCCAGTCGGTATCGTAAAATTCATTGTCTCGACCGGGGATGGGAGTCGGGAAGGCGGCATCTTCTAGATTGGCATTTCTCAATTTCTCGTTTGTGATCTCTATAAATTCATTCGCATTCAACAAATCAAAACGTTTGGAAGGTGTTGCTGCGGCAAACCAATTGGAATACGCTAATTTGGAAGCGCCTTGCTGCCCACGTTTCGTCGTAATCAGCACAACGCCATTTGCTGCTCGCGAGCCATAAATAGCGGTGGATGCACCATCTTTTAAAATTTCGACACTAGCGATGTCATTAGGATTGATCTCTGCTAGTGGACTGGACTCTGTAAACGGGCTAATATTGGCCGATACATACGGCACGCCATCTACTACGTAAAGTGGATTGGAGCTATTGGAAATAGAATTAGTACCACGGATACGCACTCTTGCTCCTTCGCCTAGCAACCCACTTGGTGTGGTAGATTGCACTCCGGCTGCTTGGCCTTGCAAAAATTTATCAAAGGAAGAGATAGCAATATCTTGAAAGTTCTCACCTTCAATTTTTGCAACTGAGCCTGTAAGATCCGTCCGTCGCATGGTGCCATAACCGACCACAACCACTTCGGATATTTCAGCATTAATAGCGGACATGCTTACGTTAATGATATTACTTCGACCGATAGTAACCTTGATCTTTTCGTATCCTAGTAAATCAAACACCAGTTCTTTAGCCAGAAGAGGCACTGGAATTGAATAATAGCCGTCTGCATCTGATTTAGTAATAATAGTCGACCAAGCAGGCAGTATCACTGAGGCGCCTTCCAGAGGCTTATTATCTTTTACGGATTTGATTGTCCCTGTAATCATTCTCTGTTGAGCATAGGCTGCTCCTAAATGAATCACACAAAAAATAATTAGAGTAATTATTTTATTCATACAAGTAATTGTATCGCTATGAAATATATTTATTTAATCATAAATTATTAATCGAGACAAAAATAGTATAATTAAAGATTATTGAGAAATAAATTTTAATTAATCTAAATAAATCAACATGATCAGATATAGACCATAGGACTAGAATTATCTGCTACGACGTAGTTTGCTATTTACTCCGCAATAAAAAAAGGGCTGTCGTTTGCAACGACAGCCCTTAATAAGTAAAGAATTTTTGTATAGTTTTAAGATCTAACGAACATTGATCTGCATGCCAATACTTTTGTGATTTTCGCTTGGCTTTATCACGTCATTTCCTACAATTTCGAATACCACAGCCACACTAGCAGCCCCTGTCGGTTGTGCAGGAAAATCAAGAACCTCCACATCCAAATTGGCAAAGCTTGAGTTAGCAGGTAGTGTTGCATTCAAACCATTAGGCAATCGATAATGAACTCCTTCTACAGCAGTCGTACTCTCCCCGTCTATACGCAACGCTATGGTTTGATCGGCGTTCAACTGCTCCCCAAGTAAGTTAATCTGATAGGAAACTAATCCTGAACCTCGAAGTCTTGCCGCTAACAGCGGATAATTGCGACCAGGCGCATTAGCTGTGTTAGTTGCTAAGTCAAATTCGGCTAATACAGTGGTGAAATAGAAATCTTTGTCTGTTTCCTTCATACAGGAACTAAAAAGCATTGGAATACCTAATGCCAAAATAATAAATTTTATATATCTCATGATAAAGTATCTAAATTAATAACCAGGATTCTGTACAACTTGTGTATTAGGAGCTGCTTCACGAACAGGAATATTCGCCAAAATTCGGAAATCTGTAAATGCCACATTACCGGTTGGTTTAATGATATCACGTCCTAGACGTTTCAAATCAAAGAAACGATGACCTTCAAAAGCCAATTCTAATCTGCGCTGCATAATAATGTCCTCAAATAATGCTGCCCCATTCGCAGTAGAAGCACCAATACCCGCCCGATTTCTGATTAAGTTGAGTTGCGTACGAGCGGAAGCCTCATTGTATACAGGGCTATTTGCTGTAGCATAAGCCTCAGCCATATTTAAGATTACCTCCGGCAATCTAATAACAGGCACATTATCCATGTTATTAACACCACTCCGACTGATAAATTTTGTGATCTCCCAGCGTGTTCTATTTGCGGTAGTCAAGCCACGTAATATGATTTCGCGACGAACATCATTTGCGCCGTACAAAGCGTAGAAAGCATCATTCAAAACCACATTTCCATGGTTTGATCCAGATGTAGCAGTTGGGGTTAAACGTGTAGTATAAGTTGCACGTAGCGATTCATTCACACCAATGTTGTCGGCTGTATTGGTAAATGCCACCTCAAAGAAAGACTCTGGATTGTTTACCGTACGCCATGTTTGCACAAAAGCATTGGTCGGTGCTAAGGTCTTGCCTCCGGTAGCTATTGCCGCGTCACCTTCCGATATTACTTTGGTCATATCACCACGGTACAATGCCACACGACTAAAAAGGGCATGTGCTGCTGATTTTGAAGCACCGTAAACCGATGTATTGTTAGGTAATTTGGTGATTGCATTTTCCAAATCAGCGTATATGAAATCATAAACTTCGCCGATAGAAGGACGTGTATTGTATGCAATATGATCCAATGTTAGTACGCCTTTTGTGATGATGGGCACACCCCCTCTATTTGATTCTTCAATAATAGCTGTTGGATCATACGCATAGCATTTGGCCAATGTGTGGTAACTAAGTGCTCTTAGAAAATGAAGCTGACCCGCAATATTTGCCTTGTATTCATCCGTAGCAGGAAGTGTTTCCAGTGCTTCGAAGACTAAATTGATTTGATTAATCGCGTAGTAGCTCATCTGCCAAGTAGCTGTTAACATATGTGCTGCAGGCTGATTATTTGCCTGTGGCACCAAACGATTTCCAGCACCGGTATTGATTGCGTCATCTGCTAACAATTCGGGAATAGCCAATAAGTCGCGACCATACAAACCCAATTCTCTAAACCGAGAATAGACGGCATTTACAGCTGCATTAACCGCATTTTCACTGGTTAACGCTGTCTCGGAATCGATCGACTGCTGCGGATCGACATCTAATAAGCTGTCACATGAGCTATTAAAAAGCAACGTGCCAGCTAATAATATATACAGAATATTTTTCTTCATTGTAATTTTGTTTTCAATTAAAAGCCCAATTGTAGACCGATTATAAAACTCTTCAACGGAGGGATAGCACCTTGTGTAGATCCTTGCACAGTAGTACCTCGCTCAGAATTACTTCCTGTAGATCCAAACTCAGGATCGTAACCAGTCCATTTTGTCCAAGTCAGGAGATTCGTACCTTGTGCATACACGCGCAATTGTCTAGCGCGAATACGAGAAGCCAATTCAGTAGGCAACGTATACGAAAGGCTAACATTTTTTAAGCGGATGTAAGATGCATCTTCTAGGAAACGGCTACTCGTACCATATCCACTAGCCATACCCACTTCTGCACCACCATCAATCGGTCTTGGTACAGATGTAATATCACCGGGCTGTTGCCAGCGTCTTTCAAATACGTCCACTAATCCGTTTCTTGAAGTTGCCCCGTTACGATACCAAAAAGCATTTTGACTATTGTACAACATACGCCCAAAATCATACTGGAAAAAAGCAGATAATTCTACTCCTTTGTAATTGAATGTATTCGTAAAACCTCCATAGCTATCACTTAAGCTGTTTCCTAATACAGTATAATCCAATGGGTTTCTTAGTGAATACGTAATGTTTCCGGCATCATCATACCACATTGCTTTTCCAGTCGCTGCATTTACACCAGCATATCTCCCGTAAAACTGAGAGCCTAAAGAGTAGCCTACACGGATTGACTGTTCGCCTGGCAATACCTCGAGGTCATCATACAATGACAATAACTTATTATCCATAAAAGTAACATTAAAGCTAGTAGTCCAGCGAAAATCTCTTGCCTGTACATTGATCGTATTCAAAGTAAGTTCTAGACCTCGGTTTTCTACTTCTGCAATATTCGAACTTACATCTGCATAACCCGACGTATATGGTAGCGGCCGATCAAGTAACAAGTCCGTACTTAGACGACGAAAAACATCCACTTCTGCGGTTATCCGACCATCGAAAAACCCTAGATCCAATCCTAAGTTGGTAGTAATATTACGCTCCCATCTTAATTCTGGATTCGAAATACCGGACGGACGAATACCCGGCTGGCCGTTATATGCTCCCAAACCTTGGTATAATCCTCTCCACCCAAAATTTTCGATGTTAGAGTTACCGGTATGACCATAACTGGCTCTTAATTTCAACTGCGACAACCAGTTTATATCATTCAAGAAATCTTCTTGATTGATATCCCAGGCAGCAGATACACCTGGAAACCACCCATAACGGTTATCCGCACCGAAACGAGAAGAACCATCATAGCGTAAAACACCGCCAATGAAATATTTCTTCTTGTAATCGTAGTTCACCTTTCCGAAGATACCAGCAGTTTTATAACCGGTGTAATTTCCAGACACATTTACTGGATTAGCAGCAGACTGCATCGTACGGAATTGAAAAGTTGGAAAACCCTCGCCCGACATAAAACGATAGTCGCGATTATCTTGTCTGTACTCTGCACCCAAAATAGCCGAAATGGTGTGATCGGTGTTAAAGGTTTTATTGTAGTTGAATGTCTGGTTTGTTAAGAAGTTAATATTTTCATAGTTATCAAGCTCCAGTAAGCCATTTCTAGCAAAACCATCAATGGTACGGGGGTCTCGATAGTTTTGCGAAGCTATCATACGATAGTCAATACCGTAGAATGAGCGGAACGTCAAACCGTCCATGATTTGTGCTGTAAATGACGTGTTACCAACTACAGCCTTAGTGTTACTTCTTATGGTATTTACAGATGTTGTAAAAATAGCATTGTGCCCCATATCACCTGGAAGGTTTGTCGTAGGAGCATTAAAACTACCATCTTCGTTATAGATCGGTACATATGGTAGCATCATTGGCGCTGAGTACTGCGGTGCTGCAAAGGCTCCGGACGAAGAGTTACTTCCTGTGATACCATTCTGTGTCACAGATGATAACTTGGCATTAAAATCGACGGTCAACCAATCCAAAGCTTTGTGGCTAATATTGGCCAATGCAGTACCACGACTGAAATCAATTCCAATCACAGCGCCTTCCTGCTTATTATATGATCCAGACATAAATACGGTCGTACGTTCGCTACCACCAGAAAACGACAATTCGTAGTTTTGATTTTTACCATTGCGAAAAGCAGCATCTTGCCAATCATAGGTCGGTAATGCAGCGATTTCGGCATCCGTGGTAGTACGAGGTAAACCTAAAGCATCTAACCAAGCATTGCGATTTGCTTCATCGGTTCTAGTTGGGTTTCTGTTCCAAATGGCTTCACCACGCGCTTGCGCGAATTGCTGCGAATTCATCATCTTCACAGAAGGCATCGGTTCGGTCCACCCGAAGAAGGTGTTGAAGTTAATCTGACTTTGTCCAGCCTTACCCTTTTTAGTCGTAATCAATACCACGCCATTGGCTGCTTGAGCACCATAAATGGCTGCTGCTGCGCCATCTTTCAATACGGAAATTGATTCGATGTCGTTGGTATTCAAAAATGCCAGTGGATTGGAGTTGACGAAAGAGGTAGAAGTTCCGGTATTCATCTGTACTCCATCTACGATGTACAATGGTTCATTACCGGCAGAGATCGATCCGGTACCACGAATACGCATTTGAACCGCCGCACCTGGCACACCGCTAGAAGCATTGACTTGTACGCCTGAAGCTTGCCCTTGTAAAGCACGGTCAATCGATTGAACAGGCATGTTTTCGATGTTTTTCGGATTAACCCGGGAAATAGCACCGGCAATATCTCCGCGACGTTGTGTGCCATATCCTGTGACCACCACCTCGTCTAAATAGGACGCTTCAGAAGTTAATTTAACATCTACAACTGTTTGGTTGGTTAGAGAAATGGTTTGAGAAAGATAACCTACATGTGAGATCGTCAATCTTTTTGAGGCTTGCGCAAATGTAATTGTGTAACGACCATCGCGATCTGTCTGGGTACCGATAGATGTACCCTCAATTAAAATGGATGCACCGATTACAGGTGAACCATCTTCTTGATCCGTTATCCGACCGGATATCGTTCGATTTTGTGCTTGTGCCATACCGATTGACAGGCAGAAAAGCACAATAATGCTAAGTAGTAGTTTTTGCATAGATGTGTATTAATAATAAATAGTAGTTGTTAGTTCTTAGATACAGCAGGCGCTGAAACTAAATGCTGCAAACATAGTGAAATTTTGTTAAATCCATAACAACGAGGTATAAACTATAAAAAAAATGAATATCGTGGCACATTTTCCATAATATCACCACAATTTCCAAACTAAAAGCAATCGAAAACAAATGCAGCACTAGATTTCACTATCACTTCCACTCGAATTACGACAAAATAAAGAAAGGTCGCTTATTTACATAAGCGACCCTCCTCTAAATTCATAGTAATTAAGACTATTTAAACCAAACCGCTAATTATAACCTGGGTTATTAGGTAATAGTAATGGATTGGTATTAATAGCTGATTGAGGAATTGGGTACAATTCATCATTAACACTTCTTCCCTTAGCTTCTAAAAATACTGTAGCCATTGACTTAGCTGGATTTGCTACTGAAGCAGTACGACGCATATCCATCCATCTCAAATTCTCGAAAGCAAACTCAACACGTCTCTCTTTGATAATATCTTGAAGAGTAACAGAAGTTAATGCGTTAAGACCTCTATTTGTACGTACAATATTAACATTTGTTAATGCTGTTGCCGGAGCAGTTTCTACATCAGCCTCAGCAGCAATTAAGTACATTTCCGCTAAACGCAAAATATAGTAAGGATGCGCGCCATTTCCAGATGGATCTTGATACTTCTTTGAGTACCATCCTGGATTAGCCGCAGGTGCTACGATCTGTGTAACAGAAGCAGCCTTACGGGTGTCTCCAGATTCGTAAGCCGCAATCAAACTCTCGTCAACTGGTAATTCGGCACGTCCACCTCCTGGCATGTCGGGGTGTTGTAAGAAGAAATCCAAAGCATTTGCTCCCTCTACCGCTGTATTTGCAATTTTGAAGATGTGCTCGTTAGAAGTGAAAGGAGTAGTAAACATGCTAGCATAATTTGACTCAATAGCAAACTTACCCGAGTTGATGACTTCTAACGCATAACGTTTTGCAGAAGCTTTATCACCTCTGATCAAATAAACACGCGCTAATAATGCTTTCGCAGCTTCGACTGAGACATAATTACTATTTGAAAACGGTGCAGGATTTGCAATACTAGCCTCTAGATCACTGATTATCTGCGCGTATACTTCATCAACTGAATTACGTGGTAATTCTATAATATCTCTGTTAGGAACGATAGGAACTGCACCAAAAATGGTAACTAAGCGATAATATCCATAAGCCCTGAAGAAATAAGCTGTACCTAAAAGTTTGGTTTTACTAGCTTCATCAATCCCAGCAGCATTATTTACAATTTCAATTAAATCGTTTGCACGCTGAATCGCTACATAAGGGAAATTGAAATAGCGAGATACTAAAACATTCTCTAATAAAATCGCATTGTTATCAATCTCACCATGTTGGAAAAACGTAGCGCGGTATTTCAAGTTATCGGCTGACAAATCTTCCGTTACGTAACTAAGGTATGCATAACCAGAACCTAAATTACCATTTTGAAATGCATCATAAATACCGTTTAGTAACTTCTCTCCTTCTGGACCACCTACCAACTCCGGAGACACAGCGTCTCTTGGAAGTAATTCCAATTTGCTATCACATGATGTCAGGAATGCTACAATACCGACAGCACATATTGTTTTAAATATATTGAATTTCATTATTAAAGTCTTTTATAGTCCTAAATTGATACCTAACATGAATGTTCTGAACTGAGGAATAGAACCTTGATCAACACCTAGATTTGATACTGTAAGTTCCGAACTAACCTCTGGATCAAAACCAGTGTATTTAGTGAATGTCAACAAGTTATAAGCACTAGCATAGATTCTCACGTTAGTGAATCTCGCGTTCTGAATTAAGCTTTTTGGCAGATTATATCCTAATGTCAACGTTTTAAGACGTAAATACGAACCATCTTCTAAGAATCTTGAAGAACGTTGAGAATTGAATGTACCTCTTACACCACCTACTGCTCTTGGTTGTTCTGCATTCATATTTTCAGGAGTCCATCTGTCCAAATAATAATCACGGAACATGTTTGTTGCTGGAGCAGTACCACTTACTACGGCACCCATACTTCCGTAACCACCAGTACCTTCTGCACCCAGGTTGTAGATATCATTTCCATAGCTATATTGGAAAAACACATCTAAGTCGAAGTTTTTGTAAGAGAAATTATTCGTGAAGCCACCGTGGAATTTTGGTAGTGGATTACCCATAAACTGTCTGTCTGCTGACGTAATTGTACCTGATCCATCAAAGTCTTCATACATCATATCACCTGTCTCAGGATCTACACCTAGAGATTTGATTAAGAAGAATGAACCTAAAGGCTGTCCAACTGCATGGCGAACTACGAAACCTTGATCAATTGGTTGATCATTAAATAATTTAGTAACCTCATTACGGTATGTGGAAATATTCAATGAAGTAGACCATGTAAAATCAGCATTTCTGAAATTGCGTGAAGTCACTTGGAAATCAAAACCAGAACCTTTAATGTTACCAATATTCTCTAAGATTGTAGAGAATCCTGTTGTAGAAGGAATAGGTCTATTTAACAATAAATCTTTAGTGGTTTTATTGTAGTAATCTGCTGCGATCTCTAATCTGTTATTGAACAAACCTAAGTCAATACCTATATCTACTTGATTAGTAGTTTCCCATTTCAAATTAGGACTACCAATTGCTGAAAGACCAAAACCTGGTAAGTCAAAATAGTTGAATCCACCACCGATTGTACGTCTGAAAGCAAAGTTTCCAATTCCTTCTTGGTTACCAGTAGAACCATAAGAAGCACGTACTTTCAGTAAGCTAATCGCGTCAACATTTTTTAAGAAATTCTCTTCTGACATTACCCAACCAGCAGAAACTGAAGGGAAATAACCGAAACGACCTGACTCAGGAAACTTAGATGATCCATCTCTACGAATTGAAGCAGAGAACAAATACTTTCCGTCCCAACCTAAGTTAATACGAGCCAACGCAGATGCTAAAGCAAACTCTGTAAAGTTAGCTGTACCACCAGTGATAGCAGCAGCAGATGTCAAATAAGGAGTCAGATCCGATGGAAAGTTATTTCCATCTACACGATTGTTTTCACGTTGATTTCTTTGGTACTCATACACCGCAATCGCATTCAAATCTAGACGATTGTCATAGAAAGACTTATCGTAAGATAAAGTTTGAGTTGCTAAGAAGTTGCGCGTTTGTGCTGTACCAGAAGCAGCTGAACCATTACTTCCCATTCCAGATAAAGACGTAATAGGATTGTAAATACGCTGATCTAGGAAACTATAATCAATACCAACAGCCGTTTTAAATTTCAATCCTGATACGATATCAAACTGCAAGTAAGAAGAGTTAAATACATTGGCCAAATTCACAAAATTCTGTGATTGGAACATGTGTAAAGGGTTGTTGTAACTATTTGTTGCAAATGTACCATCTGGGTTGTAAATTGGTTGATCCGGTCTAGCAACTAAAGCACGTGGAAATGGAGAAAAGATACTGTTATCAACTGGTGTCTCATCTCTCATAGATCTAGTAAGTGCTGTATTACTTCCTAAGGTGATAAAGTCATTGATACGGTGTGTTAGATTAGCTCTTACCGCATAACGCTCAAAACCACCGCGTTGAAGCATACCATCTTGATTGAAGTAATTGAAAGACGTATAAAACTGCGTATTTTCATTACCACCTGAAGTTACTGAAACCTGAGCAGAAGTCACATTCGATTCGTCTGCAAGGATTTCATCTAACCAGTTTACATTATTTTCTGGGTTAGCAACTTGATCTTGTGTAAACACTGGAGCTAAACCTGCGTTAGTAGCAGCTTCATTGTACAATGTACGATATTCTGTCGAGTTCAATAAATCACGCTTTTTAGTAAGAGACTGCCATCCAGTATAAGTAGATGCAGCTATTTGCGATTTACCCGATTTATTACCACCTTTTGTTGTAATAATAACAACACCATTAGAACCTCTTGATCCATAGATGGAAGCTGCTGCGGCATCTTTCAAGACTTCAACAGAAACAATATCTTCCGAGTTTAAGTTAGCAAGTGGAGAAATACCAGCTCCAACTGCATTAGGCGTAAAATCATTGTTAGACGCCATAATTACTCCATCAATTACGTAAAGTGGATTGTTACCGGCGTTGATCGAAGAACGACCACGAATTTGTACCGCTAATGGCGCACCAGGACGACCACCACCAGATGTTACCATCACACCAGCAGTTTTACCTTGTAATACTTGTTGAATGTTTGGAACTGGAATATCTTTTAATTCAGCAGCTCCAACTGTAGATATAGAAGTTGTTAAGTTTCTTTTTAACTGTGTACCGTAACCTACTACAACTACCTCATCTAAAGAAGACTCGTTATCTAATCCAACATTAATCGTTGATTGAGTACCAACAACAACATTTTTAGAATTAAAACCTACATAAGAAAACCTTAATGTAGCATTTGCAGGAACAGAGATAGAATAATTTCCCAAATCATCTGTCTGCGTACCTGATGACGTACCTACAATTGTTACAGAAACGCCGCTTAAGGGCGAACGCTCTGCACTTGCAGTTACATTACCTGTTACCGTACGGTTTTGTGCATGCGCTATCCCTATAAAGAGTAAGCTTAGCACAAAAAAACTGAGTAATTGTTTTTTCATAAGTGTGTGTGTTTAGTTAATATTGGCCAATAGTAGACATTAAAATTTATAATGCAAAAAAGTGTTAAATCCACTGCATTATTAAATTTTGGAACACTTATTGCCAAAGTTTCAGAACTATTTCAAAAACGACACACAACAATATTCGAAAGAATTTAATTTTCTTTTTAGATTATATAAAACAACCTTGAGTTTATTGTTCTGCATTTAACTTTTTTTTCATTTTCACTTATCATCTACGACTCTGTCACATAAAATTATGTTATAACAGATTGATTTTTGAAATAACATACCTTGTTGCCTTTAAAATTTAGGTTTCTTTAGAAAAACACGGGATTAAATATCGAATTATCATTAATTACAACTATTCTATACAATATTCAACGAATTGACGAAATTATAACCGACACCAAAAAAAACAAAACTTGAAAGAAAGAAGTTAAGATTCTGATTCACAGAACAAAAATGATTAAATGAAAATTTCTAATTTACTTGAATTACTGGAGATTTTGAAGATTGAGGTGCGGAAGGTAAATATTGGAATAAACCACAGGGAGGAACTAAAATAGCCCCTCCCTACAATTATAAAAGCATCATAATAATATGATAAGCGTAATAAGAGGCCTCTTCTGTAATAAGAGATAGCCTATAGATGATCACCAATAGAAATTAATATCCCGGATTTTGCTGACCTTGCAAACCAACATTATTATCAATCTCTCGCTGAGGTATTGGCAGTATGGTTCGGTCTGCCCCAAAATTCGCAGCTGCGTTATTAGACCGTAGGGCTAGACGATCTCGTAATAAATCCACTCTTCAATAACCCTCAAAAACTAGTTATTTGTAAGTTCAACTAAGATTAGTTACTAGCGTAACCTTCATTCTGTTCCATTAATATATTAGCTTCCATTTCCCAACGAGGAATTGGTAGCACAAATCTAAAATTATCTGCCGGAAGTATTCGCGATGTGGTTTGTGGCGCATCGGAATCCAAGCGGGTTACCGGCATACTTCTGCGTTTCAAATCCCAAAAACGATGCCCTTCTAGCGCAAGCTCTTTAAATCTTTCTAAAAGAATTTCATCTATTGCATGTTCACGGCTAGACAGTGAAACGGGACTGAAATTGATTATTCTTGCAATTCTCAAAGAGTTCAGATCAGCAGATGCATTCGCTAAATCACCTAACTCCGCAGATGATTCAGCACGAATAAGATACATTTCAGCTGTTCTAAAAACTTTTATATGCGCCACATTTTCATTGGTAGTTGCATAGCCAGATCCATTATATTTTCGTAAAATTCTTGAATACCTATTCTCCCTACTAAGCAATGGTTCATCTATAAAATAAGCTTCAAACCGAATATCATTCAAAGGATCATAAGCATGCCACAATTTATCTGAAGGCACCCATGTTAAAGTACCTAAAACAGCCTGGCCAGCAGAGGTAGAAGAAATACTTCTTAAAAAATTTCCAACTCGATTTGCTGTTGTTCGTGTAAGTTGCCAAGAAACTTCATCTGTATTTTGATCGGTCCAAATATCGATAAACCTTTCCCTATTTGCTAATGGCAACGCGTTTATATACTCTGTAGAATATACGACCGCTTGATCCCAATTACGCATATAGAGTGCTATCCTAGCCTGTAATGCAGAAACGGTCACTCTGTTAGCCCTAGCTTTGTTATTCAAATTATTAGCTACTAAACCTTTAGCTTCTTCTAAATCACTAATGATTCCCGCAAAGTATTCTCCCATATTTATCCGTGCATGCAACTCCTGTGGATTAAATTGAGGCTGATCTAAATAGGGCATTCCCAAACCGTTAGGGTCATAATTTCTACAGAAGTAACGAAATAATTCAAAATGAGAAAAAGCTCTTAAAAATAAGGCTTCGCCCCGTATTAATTGACGCCTAGCTTCATCAGTTTGTGCTTCCGCGATGACATTAGGCAACGCGAACAATACCCTATTCACTCTATCAATCACTCTATAGTAAGTTACATTAGGCATGAAGTTCCCTCTCAATCCTACATCGTCAAAGGCGAAAGTCCATTCATGCATTGTATTGAGAGATGAAAATTCAGCAGTTTTTAATTCATCAGACAATATACCATTATATCTAATATTCATTTCATAGTCAGTTACCGTTTCCGGGACTGGAAGCGGAACAGCTCTATCTTGAAGTGCAGCATAGGCCGCTATCAATAATGACTCCGTATCTTGGACTGTCCGTAGTGCATTCTCTCCTCCTATGTAATCTGTATCTCTTATATCCAAAAGATTAGAACAGGATATTAAGAAATAGGAAATGGTACAAATGGCAGCAATAGTTACTTTTTTAATTAAATCCATGACAAAAACTTTAATTTAAAACCTTAAATCAATACCGAATACCGCCATGCTCGGATTAGGATATTCTACTAGACTAATATTATTATTATCTTCTGGATCGACCCCATTCCACGGACTCCAAATGGCTATGTTCTGAAAATTAGCATAAACACGCGCACCTTTGAACACAGAGTTAATTTTGCCAAGTTTGGTAACGGGTACGGTGTATGCCACATTCAGATCTCGCCATCTCAAGAATTTAGCGTTCTGTAAGTCTGCAGAAGTAAACTGCCGATCATATTCTGGACTTTGATAAAACGCAATGTCTCCAGGCATCATCCACTGATTTCCAATTAGCTCTGTGGATTGATTAACTGCGGTTGCAAAACCAGGAGTTCCACCAGTAATCCAGTTTCGTGTATTATTGCTTCTAACTACATCAAATTGATAGCTAAAAAGCGTGGACAAACTAAAGTCTTTAAAACGAAGGGATAGACTTACTCCGCCCATGTGTTTAGGAATAAAAGTGCCAAATTCTGCAAATGATGGAGCTTGTGAAACATCAGTGGTTATCCCTCCGTCTAATGTTCGATACATTGGTCGACCATCCGAAGGCTGAGCACCTAGATAGTCAATCGTAGAATGGGATCCGTAAGGCAGACCTTCTCTAATAAGAAATGTACCCAAGAAGTACTCATCAACTAAACCTAGATTATCAATACGATTAACATTGATAGAATGCTGCGCTGTGATATTGAAGGAAACATCTTGGTTTCGTATAAAATCGTAACCTAGACTTCCTTCTATACCTTTATTGGACATTTGGCCAGCATTTACATCCAAATTTGAGAAGCCCGAAGTGGAACTTAGTGGCTGCCGCACAAACAAGTCTATCGTACGATTCCTATAAATATCAAGGGTCATATTGGCTCTATTATTAAAAGCCGTTGCGTCCAAACCAATATTAATTTTCTGAATTCGCTCAATCCGAAGATTTGGATTTCCTGGGGTCAATGGTGCCAAACCAGGGATGGGGGATCCGGAATAATTAGTAGTACCAAAGGATGCTTCTTGAGGACTACCGTAATTTGGCACACGATTTTGTGCTAAAACCGTAGCACCTTGTATTGTGTAATAATTTACAGGGATGCTTGATATATTTGGAACAGTACCATAAGATGCATGAAGATTCAGATTATTGAAAAGGGTTTGACTTTTCATAAACGATTCATTGTGTATATTCCATATTCCACCTATGGACCAAGTGGTAATGTTACGATTATCTGAGTTTAGGATCCGCGATGTTCCATCTCTTCTTATATTGGCATTAAATGATATCCGATCTAAGTAACTATACTCTGCTAATCCAAAGAAAGATCGTATGCCATACCCAGAGCGAGCGCTGGCGGCCCGCTGTGGCATAGTGGGATTTCCCGCAGTTGGTAAATCACCTGCACCTTGACTAGTCCAAGGCATTCCAGGATTTAGATTAAACAATTCAAAACCCATGCCTTTGTAATACGTACGAATAGCCTCGAAAAAGCCACCCACATTTAGATGATGCACATCGTCGAAATCCTTTTGGTAATGAATGCTTGATGTGTTTATTATCTGAGAATAATTTTGCTGATTCTCTCTAGCCAAACCGTTCTGAAACACCTGAATACTACCACTATACGACCCAGGATCTATATAAGTCTCTCGTAGAGTACTTGACACATCTAGACCAGTCGCATTTCTGATTTTAATATGATCCGTAATATCATAATTGAGCACTAACGAGGTATTTATTTTCATTTGCCTAAGCGGATCCATCGTGCTCATGTTGCGCTCAAGCACATTCGCAATTTGCCTTGTTTGAAGTGGCGTATGCCCTGGACCAGAATTTAGACTACCATCTGTGTTATAGGGGTTATCATATGGCATACCACGGTAGATCATTTGAAATGGATTCACAGGACTGTTACCGAAGATATCACCAACAGCTTGCCGCATTACGGAATATCCACCTTGTGTATTCCATTGCACTTGTAACTTCCCTGTTTTATGGCTTAAATTGATACGCCCTGTAAATCGTTCTAAATCAGAAGTACGATCAACACCCTCTTGATTGAAATAATTCACCGATGTGAAGAATTGTGTGCGCTCCTCTCCTCCATTTGCGCTTACCTCATACATTTGCGAAAGACCATTTCTAAAAAGTATGTCTCGCAAATTGGTTTGAATATTCCGCACACTATCTAGCATCAAATCGTAGCGTTGTAGTGTGCTTTCTGGTAAGCCACTGTTTCTCGGATTTTGTCTACTCCAAAACCAACCAGGCATAAGCACAGCCGTATTTGTGATAAGACCAATTTGTTCTTGATAATCTAAAATTTGGCGAGTATTCATCATATTTAATCTCGAAAAATTTGGCGCGTAAGTAACACCTGTCTGAGCGCGAGCAGTTATAAGAGTCTCGCCGGCACGACCCTTCTTCGTAGTGATTACGACTACGCCTACCCCGGCACGAGCTCCGTACATTGCGGTAGAGTTGGCATCTTTAAGGATAGCAAATGTTTCGAAATCATTAGGATTTAAGGTCTGAAATGTTGCATCATCAATTGGTACACCATCAATTATGTACAAAGGCTGTGCACCAGCCCCTTGTATTGATTGTTCACCGCGAATGCGTATGGAAGCATTTCGACCGGGCTGTCCTGTACCGGAATTAACTAAAACCCCAGGAGCTCGACCTTGTAATAGCTGCGTAAACGAAGCTACAGGCCTATTTTCTGTTACATCCGCAGCATTCAACTGAACAGCAGCACCTGCAAAACGTTCTCTTTTCGTTTCCGTATATCCAGTTACTACGATATCACTAATACTATTATCACTTAAGGTCAACTGAACATCAATTGTTCTACGCGATCTGGAATTTACCTCCTGAGTAGCAAATCCTAAATAAGAAAACTTCAATACTCCTCGGTCAGAAACGTTGATAACATAGTTCCCTTCCTGATCAGTCTGTGTAACAATATTCGTCCCGACAACGGAAACAGTGACTCCACTTATAGGCTTACCATCATTCGCTCCACTTACTCTCCCAGTAACACGATGCGTTTGTGCCTGTGCACTAGCAATTACAGCTATGCAAAGCAACATTAGCAATAGTAGCTTTTGTTTCATAAGCAATTAATTATAAATATTATTTGGTTAAAAATTGTTACTAAAAAAACAATTATAAGAAATAATTTAACACAAAAAGAAATTATATTTAAACAATTTGAATAAATAGTTAATTTTCAAAACATCAAACAACCGTGTAAAAACATAAAGCTCATCAGTATTTTAATGAGTAGCAAATTACTTGCTGTCGCCATCTAAGCTTTCCATAATACCCATGCAAATAACTAACAGCGCTTCTTAGGAAAACATATGCCAGATGCATAAGAAATTTAGACAGAAGACACTATCACCCCCTAAAAAATTTAAACATTCATCACCAGATGCCGTATGATGTAACAAAACCTACCTGCACATCTCCCGCTACTCACAATTTTGACCTACCTTTGTAACATGCGATTTGATATTATTACGGTACTTCCCAATTTATTAGACAGCCCATTCGCGCATTCTATTTTGCAGCG
>JAAIGF010231502.1_pt1 | contig 17168 bp, 15 predicted proteins | sample 6487441 | NCBI WGS metagenome assembly JAAIGF01 (sample SAMN13974129, study PRJNA590717) | phyllosphere metagenome | biome: pepper field; feature: multiple bacterial spot infested pepper fields; material: pepper leaves; isolation source: leaves from pepper fields | host: Capsicum annuum ... | reverse complement strand
GGGGGACGCTGCAAGTACGTCCATGTAAGCTCGGTCGCCGCTTGCTCGTGTGCGCTGTCCTGCGCACACGGCAAGACCGGGGTTGGGCGTCCTGCCCAACCCGCCCGAGGCATGCCTCGGGCCCATGCGGCTCACGCCCCCTCAACCGGACCCACCCCGCCTTCGACAGTTCTCTGCGATCTGTCGGAACGGCGTCCTGCTCTGGTGGGTGCCGACCGTTGGTCGGCACGGATGAATTCATTCGATATCTGATGGAAAAATCGTGTCGACCAAGGTCGACACCTACCAACAGCCGCGCGTCCCAGTAGAGCCACGCCATGCGTGGCTGAATTCATTCGATATCTGACAGATGTGCCGACCAACGGTCGGCACCCACCAACAGCCGCATTTGCCATCAGCCGCGTGAACCTGTCGAAGGCGGGGCACTGTGGGCTTGCGGGGTGTGAGCCGCATGGATGCGGCGACCAAGGCTACAGGGACGTACTTGCGCCGTCCCCGCAAACCCACAGTGCCCCGCCATCCCACGGAATGCCGCTTCGGCTTTTGACGTTGCTGTTGCTTGAAGCTTCGGCAGGTGCAGGGCGCAGCCCTGCCGAAAACCCCTACTTCACCCAACGGCCCATGCGGTCGATGCGGAACCACTCGCCGCCTTCCATCGGCGTATGCCCATCGCCATCCGGCGTGCCGCGCCTGCACCCGTTGCAGACCTCCGCCACGCCGTCCTCGAACGGCCACGCGAAATCGAACAGCGCCGGAATCACCTGGCGGAACTGCAGGTCGAAGTAGCCCACGCGGTCACCCACGCGCCCGCGCAGCAGGCCTTCCTGCGGCGTGTCCGCGCCGTTGTCCCACGCCAGCACCGGCAGGCTGCGGCCGCGGCGTGCCACGTAGTGGAAGCCGCCATCGGCATGCACAACCGCCAGGCCCTGCGCGTCGTACTGCAGGCCCTTCAGCGCGTCGGCGCTGAGCTTCAACTGGTGTCCGTCCACCTCGCAGCCGGGCAGGGCCACCAGGCCCTGTTCTTCCGTCAGCTGCGTGCACGCCGGTGCCTGCGCCCACGCCGCACCGCTGGCCAGCAGGCCGCACAGTGCCAGCGACCGAACGAGGCGGCCGCTGGCAGAAGACGGCCGCTCAGACCGTGCCGTCACTGCGCCTCGGCCTTGCGCTCGAAGGCGGTCGGCGCCGGCAGCTGCACCGGCACGCCCTTGTCGTCGCAGGTGCCGGCCTGGCACAGGCGCTCGCGCAGGGCCGGGGTGGCCTGCACGATCATGTGGTAGATCGCGTTCTGCTCCAGGGTGCCGCGGATGGCCTTGCTGCCCGGGCCGCGCGCCCAGATGCCCACGTCTTCGCCACCGTGCGATTCGGACTTCATCGGCACCAGCGCTTCCTGCATGTAATCCGGGTGCTCGGTGTCCACGTCATGCAGGTTCGGGCGGCCGTTGGCCTGTTCGAAGCTGCTCGGGTTGTGCGGGTAGACCTTCGGGCCGGCCGGCTGCTGGTTGGTGGTGCCGGTGTGGCCCGGGCCGTTGGCGTAGTTCAGCGTGGTGTACGGCTGGCCGTTACCGTCCAGCGCGTAATCCAGCTTGCCTGCACCGTCTTCGCCGCCCTTGTCCTTCACCTTGCCCAGGATCGGGTTGCCGCGCGCCGGGTAGCCGACGAAGTTGAGGGTGTGCGAGTGGTCGGCGGTGACGATGATCAGGGTGTCGTCGGCCGAGGTCAGTTCGTTGGCCACGCGCACCGCGTCGGACAGGGCGACGGTTTCGGTGAGGGCGCGGTAGGCGTTGCCGCTGTGGTTGGCGTGGTCGATGCGCGCGCCTTCGATCATCAGCACGTAGCCTTCCTGGTGCTGCGCGAGGTTCTTGATCGCCGCGGCGGTCAGCTCGGCCAGGCTCGGCTCACCGGCGGGGTCCTGCGGGCGCTCGTATTCGTAACGCATGTGGTCCGGCTCGAACAGGCCGAGGATGGCCGGCGCGGTGGCCGCGGCCGCCAGCTGCGTGCTGTTCCAGACGTAGGCACCCCGCGGATGCGACTGCTGCCATTCCTGCACCAGGCTGCGCCCGTCCAGGCGCTGGCCGACCTTGTCGTCGTACTCGGGGTCGCGTTCTTCCACGGTGGTGAATTCACCACGGCCGCCGCCGAGGGCGACCAGCGGGCCACGGCCATAGCGCGAGGTCGACAGCAGCTGCTGGGCGATGTCCTTGCAGCCGGCGGCCTTGGCGGCGTCGGTCAGGTCGGTGTCGTTTTCCCAGTTGCGCTCGGGCGAGTGCGCGTAGGTCGCGGCCGGGGTGGCGTGGGTCAGGCGTGCGGTGGAGACGATACCGGTGGCCAGGCCGGCGCTGTCAGCCAGCTGCAGCCAGGTCAGCAGGCCCTTGGACAGGCTGTCGGCGCAGTCGCTGCGGCTGCCGGCGCTGACGCCGATCGCACCCATGTGGGTCTTCACGCCGGTGGTGATGGCGGTCATCGTGCCGGCCGAGTCCGGCGTCTGCGAATCGGTGTTGTACGTCTTGCTGAACGCCGTGGCCGGGAAGCGCTCCCAGGACAGCAGGTTCTCTTCGCCCGAGCCGCCCTTCTGCTGGCCTTCGTAGATGCGCGAGGCGGCGACGGTGGTCAGGCTCATGCCGTCACCCAGGAACAGGATGACGTTTTTCGCCTTGCCGGCCATCGCGCCATTGGCGGCCGCCTGGGCGGCGCCGCTGCGGTACCACCACTGCGGGGTCTCGCCGGCCGGGTGGGCGACGGGCTCGACGGCGACCTTCAGGCCGGCCGGGGCGGAGGCGGGGGTGGTGCTGGCGCAGGCGCCCAGCAGCAGGGTGGTGGCACAGGCGGCCAACAGGGAGACGGAACGACGCATGGACGCTGGGATCTCACAAAGTGTAACGGGGCGTTCATTATGCCCAACCCTGCAATGCACGCCGATGACACACTGTTTGCCGGTGGGGCGGTCGTACCGCCTGCCCGCTTGGGCTATCGTGCCAGTATCCCTTCCTTCCCCCCTGGATTGCCTATGAAACTGGTCTCTGCCTGGCTGCGGATTCCATTCTGGCAGCGCGTGGTCGGTGGCTTCGTGCTCGGCGCGCTGGCGGGCTGGGCGCTTGGCCCGGCCGCTGAAACGTGGTTCGGCCCGCTCGGCGAGCTGTACGTCACCCTCATCAAGATGATCGCGGTACCGCTGGTGTTCTTCGCGGTCATCAACGCCATCTCCTCGCTGCACGGCCAGAAATCGGTCGCCGCGCTCAGTGGCCGCACGTTCCTGTGGTTCGTCATCACCGCCGCGCTGGCGGTGTGCGTGGGCCTGGGCGTGGGCACGGTGCTGCAGCCCGGCGCCGGTGGCCTGCAGCTGTCGATGGCCAACAACTACGTGCCGCGCGAAGTACCCAGCGTGGTGCAGGTGCTGCTGGACGTGGTGCCGTCCAACGTGTTCTACGCGCTGTCGGGCATCGGCACCAAGGTCAACGCCGCGGGCGAGACCGTGCTGGCGGCCGGCCGTGGTTCGATCCTGCCGGTGATCTTCTTCGCCGGCCTGGTCGGCTTCGCCATCGTCAAGCTCGGCGAGAAGGTGACCGAGGCGCGCAAGCTGGTCGGCCAGATGAGCGACATCATGATCCAGGTGACCCGCTTCGTGCTGGAAGTCACCCCGATCGGAACCTTCGGCCTGATCGCCGGCCTGGTCGGCAGCTACGGCTTCGAGAAGCTGCTGCCGCTGGGCCATTTCGTGCTGGCCCTGTACGTGGCCTGCGCGCTGCACATCATCGTGGTCTACAGCGCGCTGCTGCTCTCGCACGGGCTGAATCCGCTGAAGTTCTTCCGCGGTGCCGCGCCGGGCATGCAGGTGGCGTTCGTCAGCTCGTCCAGCTTCGCGGCGATGCCGGTGGCGCTGCGTTCGATCACCCACAACCTGGGCGTCAACAAGGACTATGGTTCGTTCGCCGTGCCGCTGGGCGCGAGCATCAAGATGGACGGCTGCGGTGCGATCTACCCTGCGCTGTGCGCGGTGTTCATCGCCCAGTACAGCGGCGTGCCGCTGACGCCGGAGCAGTACGTGGTGGTGCTGATCGCATCGGTGCTGGGCAGCTTCGGCACGGCCGGCGTGCCGGGCACGGCGGTCATCATGGCCACCGTGGTGCTGAGTGCGGCCAACCTGCCGCTGGAAACCATCGGTTACCTGTACGCGATCGACCGCATCCTGGACATGATGCGGACCATGACGAACGTGACGGGCCAGATGCTGGTGCCGGTGCTGGTGGCCAAGGAAACCGGCCTGCTCGACCAGTCGGTGTACGACAACCCTTCGACCAACGTCGGCCTGGATGATCCCGACCCGACCCCGCCGCGTAGCTGAAGCGGCACTGCAACGGGCTGTATCAGCACCTGTAACACCGCTGATACAGCCCCTGCCAAGCCTTGTGCAGCGTTGTTTCCTGCACGTTAAGGCAAACGAAATCCGAACGCCTCTGTAACACCCTGCTGGCAACGCGCCACCCCCTCGACTGGCTGAACCGCTTGCTGCCAAGCGGTTTGGAAGTTGGCACGGAAGCTGCTCTGTCCCTCCGCATACGCAACGGGAGAGCGGCATGGACAGCAGCACCACCCATCTCGGTTCCTCGGTCCGGCAGCTGGCGCTGCTGCTGGCCCTGGCCTGCCCGCTGGCGGCCGCCGCCTCGGGTGCGCGCCAGGGAGTGAAGGCGCAGCCGGGCGAGATCGTCCTGCTGCGCGATGTGGCCGCACGTCCGGCCTATCGCATGGCGCCGCCCGGCATGGCGTTGATCGCCGATCCCAAACCGCAGCATGAGATCGCCACCGCACTCGGCAGCGGCGGCGGCTCCAGCGGCATGGATGAATTGAGCGATGACGACTATGCCGGGCTCGGGGCGGGGCAGACCGGCCGCATGGCCGCGCCAGGCGGCACCACCGTGGAGCGGGTGACCCACCAGGCCCTCGGCGGCACGCTGGGCCGTTCCAGTGACGGCGCGCTCGGCGGCAACAGCCTGGGCGGTGCGATGAGCGGCCCGCTCGGCGCCGTCGGCAACACCACCCGCGGCATCGGCGATACCGTGCGCGGCGCGCTGGCGCAGTTCCCGCTGGGCGCGGCACCGCAGGGAGGTGGCAAGTGAATCGCGCGGCGCGTGGCGCGCTGCTGCTGGTGCTGGCGGGTGCGCCCGCACTGGCCTGGGCCGATGATTACAGCGGCATGCTGTCCTATCTGGACGTGGCCCGTATCGGCGACCGCGCGCTGGCCGGTGCCAGTGGCGCCATCATGGTCAACCAGGCCAGCGGCGACCTGAACATCCAGGCCAACCTGCAAGGCATGGCCACCGGCGACCAGGCCAACGTCGCCATCGCTGCACGCCAGCAGCGCCATGCCGACGTGGTGCTGTCGGGGCCGCTGCAGGCCAGCGCACATATCGAAGGCCAGGCGCTGAACGGCGCCAGTGGCATCGCATCGATCAACCAGGCCAGTGGCATCGCCAACACGACGCTCAACGTCGTCAGCGCGACGCTGGCCCGGCAAGGGATACGCGAGACCGACGACGCGGCTTTGGCGGCGTCGGACATCGCGTCAACAGGGGGGCAGGGCGACACCGGCGACGGTGTTGCGGCGGGTATCCGCAGCGTCGGGGTTTCCGCCTCGGTACTGCGGGGCTTCGACGGTGTCCTGCAACTCAATCAGATCGCGGGAGCCCGCAACGACACGGCCAACGTGCTTGGCATGGTCGTCCAGGGCAACCCGTGAGCAGTACCCACCACCCGATGTATCACTGATGAGAGAGAGGACACCATGAACGCGACTTTCAAGAAGTCTCTGCTCGCCATGGCAATTGCTTCTGCCTCGACCGCCGCCGCGGCCAATGGCTGGGACAACCAGAACGCCAACGCGAACATCAACCACAACCATGTCGTGACCGAAACCCGTAACGACACCCACAACCACACCGACAACGAGGTCCGCAACTGGACCCGTACCAACACCACGGTACGCAACAACACCGACAGCTCGAGCGTGACCCGCAACCGTACGGTCAACGAGCAGGTACAGAAGAACAGCAACATCCAGGCCGACGAGCGCAAGGAAAAGAACAACCACGGCGTCGACGTGAACCTGGAAAAGGACCTGCGCCTGAGCAGCGACGTGAACTTCTCCGGCGATCCGACCATCACCGGTGACATCGACCTGGATTCGGCCGCCATCGCGGTCATCGACAACCGCCAGTCGATCAGCCACAACGCCGCGTCCAACAGCCTGGTCACCAACAGCGCCTCGATCGCCGATGACGTCGGCTCGGGTGCCTCGGGCAACCTCGGCTTCAACGTCGTGGCCGGTGACAACAACGCGCAGGACAATGCGGCTTCGCTGTCCGCCGCTGACGCGTCCTTCAGCTTCGGCATGGCCGACGCCGAAGTGTTCGTCAACCAGTCCGGCATGGGCAACACCACCATGAACTCCGGCGTCACCAACGCTGCCGGCCTCGGTGGCAATGCCTTCGGCGGCGCGTCCGGCAACATCGGCGTGAACATCGCGTCGGGCAACAACAACGAGCAGAAGAACGCGCTCGCTGCGTCGGTGGCCACCAGCGCGATGGCCCAGTCCAGCATCAGCTCCAACCAGGTGTCCAGCGGCAATGCCGTGAGCAATGCCGGCTTCGTGCAGTCCTACACCGATACGGTGCAGGTCGGCATGAGCGGCGGTGTCAGCGGCCTGACCCTGGCCTATGGCGCCGGCACCTACAGCGGCCGTGGCAATGCCTACCAGATGGCCAACTACTATCTGGATACCTGGAGTGGCGACCTGCCGCACCCGGGTGGCAACGCGACCGGCCACATCGATCTGGACAACGAGATCCAGAACGCGACGCCGAACCCGTACCGTCAGGGCGTCGGTGGCCTGGGCTTCGATACGCGTGAAAGCGGCACCAGCCAGTTCGTCGAACTGGGCGTCGCCGACCTGTACGCCAGCCTGAGCGGCACCGTCACGACCACCCGCTGGGTGAACGTGAATGCGACCAACACCTCGGCGCTGTCGGGCAGTGCGTTCTCGGGCGCCTCCGGCAACATCGGCGTGAACGTCGCCTCGGGCACCGGCAACCTGCAGGCCAACAGCCTGGCCCTGGCCGTGGCACAGCCGAGCACCGGTGGCGGTGGCGGCACCGGCGGCGGCGAGTAACACCTGGCGTGATCGCTTTCGCAGCGAAGCTGCGTTGAGTGCAACAAGCCCGGCCATCCGCCAATGGCCGGGTCTCCCGGGAGCCCCTGCTCCTCCTCCCCCTTGGGGCAGGGGCTCCTTCCTTCTTCTGGAGGGCACCATGGCCGCACACCGCTGCTGGATCCGCCTGCTGTCCTGCCTGCTGTTGCTGGGCAGCGCCCACGCATGGGCGGGCGACGTCAAGTTCACCGGCGTACTGCCCAACGGCGCGCTGATGCAGCAGAAGGTGGAGAGCATGCAGGAGCGGCGCTACCGCAACCTGGTGCGGCAACACACCGATTACAGCTGTGGCGCGGCCGCACTGGCCACCATCCTGCGCTACGCCTACCACCTGGACACCACGGAGGCGACGGTGATCGAAGGAATGATGGGCGTGTCCGATCCGCAGCTGGTGAAGGAACGCGGTTTCTCGCTGCTGGACATCAAGCGCTATGTCGAATCACTCGGCATGCGCGGGCGTGGCTACCGCATCGATGAAAGCCGGCTGCGCAACCTGCGCGTGCCCGGCCTGGTGCTGATGGACGTGCGCGGGTTCCGCCACTTCGTGGTGCTCAAGCAGGTCCGTGGCGGCATCGTCGAGGTGGCCGACCCCATCCTCGGCAACCGCAGTCTGTCCCTGGCCGAATTCAACGAGGCGTGGCCGTCGCGCGCTGTTTTCGTCGTGATCGGCAGCGACTTCGATCGCAATACTGTTCTTCTGCAACCCAGCGAGCGGCCCAGTGCGCGTGCGTTGTACGCGCGGCAGGGCCCGATCACCGATGCCGAACTGGTCGATTTCGGCTTCAGCCATGCCGACCTGTTCTGAAGGAGGCCCGATCATGCTGTGCCAACGTTTGTTGATCGCCACGCTGCTGCTGTTGCCGGTGCTGCCCGCCTGGGCCGCTGAAGGCGCACCAGGGCGCGGCCTGAAGGAAATACCCGATCCCGAACTGAACCTGATGCGTGGCCGCTACACCGTGGGCGGCAACAACGTGGCCTGGTTCGGGGTAACGATGATTTCGCAATGGCAGGGTGCCAACGGCAGCAGTGTGCAGGGCGCGCTGACCCTGGGCATGGACTTCCGCCAGGGCAATACGCCGCGGCTGACGTTCCAGCCGCACGTGCAGGTCACCAACGCCGATGCCCCGATGCCCACCCCGGACGGACGCAGCATCGACAGCAGCGGCCTGGCCAACGCCACCGGCCTGGTGCAGGCGGTGCAGGTGGCCGGCGATGGCAACACCGCGCGCAACGTGACCACCTTGACCGTGCGTGATGGCGCGGTGCCGACCACCACCGACGATGGCAACCGCATCGCCCAGATGCAGCAGGGCGGGACCAGTGCCACGGCGGTGCTCGATGGCAACCAGGCGCGCCTGATGCTGCAGATCGACGGCCAGGGCCTGGTCCAGCAGTGGATCCGCAATGGCAGCGTCGGCCAGGGCATCGCCCTGTCCGGTGATGGGCAAGTGGCAAGCAACCGGCTGCAGCTTGAGCTGGTACGCAGCACCGTGGCCAGCAACCAGCCGTTGAGCCAGAGCGTGGCCCAGGCGATCGCGCTGAACCGCGGCATGGGCCCGGGCCAGTAACACGGCCCGGTCAAGGGGGAAGGACGGACAACGCAGGCCAACGACATGCACACCTATTTGCGGCTTACCCCGCTGGCGCTGGCGGCGCTGGCGGCCAATGCCTTCGCCCAGCAACCGGCGGCGGAGGCCAAGGACGGTGCCGATGTACAGGCACTGATCACCCAGCTCGAGCAGCTCAAGGCCAACTACGCGCAGGAGGTGCGACGCCTGCGCGAGCTGGACATGCAGGTGCAGGCCATGCAGGCCCGCCTGAGTGGACGGGCCGGCGGCGCCACGACCCCGGCGGCGCCCCTGGCGCCTGCGGCGGCGGCCGCCGTGCCACCGAGCAGCGAAGGTTATGCCAGCACCGCGGCCGAGGCCCAGCAGGCCAAGCAGGAGGCGCGGCGCAGCGTGGACGATGTGAAACAGCAGCAGGCGGCGCTGTTCTCGCGCAGGTTCACCGTTGAAAACAGCCTCACCTACGCGCGCTATGACCGCAAGCAGCTCTCCCTCAACGGCTTCCTGGCGCTGGATGCGATCTTCCTCGGCAACATCGCCATCGAGAATGTCGAGTCCGATTCGCTGACCTACAACCTGGCCGCGCGCTGGGGTGTCAGCCCGAACCTGACGTTGAACATGGACGTGCCCTACCTGGCACGGCGCACCGTGTACCAGAAGGGTGGTGCGGGCGGCGCGGCGGCGGCGATCGCGCAGGAAGAGACCAACGGCAACGGCATTGGCGATGTCAGCATGAGCGCCAACTACCGCCTGTTCGGCGAGCGTGGCTGGCGCCCGGAAACGGTGCTGACCGGCGGCGTCACCGCACCGACCGGCCGCGCACCGTATGGCCTGGACTGGCGGGTGATCGAGCGTGATGACGATGACTACATCCGCTTCGCGGTCCCGCGCGAACAGCCGACCGGCAACGGCGTCTGGCAGGCCAACCTGGGCGTGTCGATGGTGAAGACCGCCGATCCGGCGATCCTGTTCGCCAACGCCGGCTACATCCATTCCTTCCCGCGTGGCTTCGACGATATCGACAGCAACCCGGACACCGTGAACCCCGGCGATGTGAAGCTGGGCGGGTCAGTGTACTTCGGTGCCGGCGTGGCCTTCGCCTTCAACGAACGCACCAGCCTGAGCATTTCCTTCAGCGACAAGATCAGTGCACGCGCGTCGACGCGGTTCCAGGGCGGGCAGTGGGTGAAGGTGATCGGCAGCGATGCCAATGCGGCGTCGTTGAACCTGGGCGTGACCTACGCGCTGAACCAGCACGCGACGATGGTGACCCTGCTGGGCATCGGCCTGACCCCGGATGCACCGGACTTCACGCTGTCGTTCAAGGTGCCGTACATGTTGTAGCTGATTGCGGTGATCCTGCATCGGCAACGCCGGGCCTCGCCCGGCGTTCTTTTTCTTGCAGCAGCCCTCACGCATGGTAGTGCCGGGCGCTGCCCGGCAGCTGTTTTCCGCGACCGCGGAGGGCTGTCACTGAGGCGCCCGCTTTCAGTAGAGCCGAGCCATGCTCGGCTGACTTCCTGCCGGGCAGCGCCCGGCACTACCGCTCCGGCGGCAGCTCCAGGCGATGCTTCCGGCACAACCGGTACACCGTCACCCGCGACACCTGCATGTGCCGCGCGCAGGCCGACACGTTGTAGCCATGCATCTTCAGTGTCCGCAGCAGCACATCGCGCTCGACCTGGCCGCGTGCGTCCTGCAGCACCGCGCGCGGCGAGGGGGCGTCGGCGTCGGCCAGATCCAGGTCGCTGGCGCTGATCAGCTCGTGTTCGCTGACGATTGCCGCGCGCTGCACCCGGTTCAGCAGTTCGCGCACATTGCCCGGCCAGTCGAACTGGCGCATCGCCAGGCGCGCTCCGGGATCGAAGCCACGGGCGCGGCCGGGATGGCGGTTGCGGAAGCCGCGCAGGAAGTGCTCGGCCAGCAGCAGCACGTCGTTGCCACGGTCGCGCAGCGCCGGCATCGGCAGCCGCAGCACGTTGAGGCGGTAGTACAGATCGCGGCGGAACCGCCCCTGGGCAACGGCCTGTTCGAGGTCGACATGGGTTGCCGCCAGCACGCGGACATCCACCCGCAGCGGCTGGTTGCTGCCGACCCGCTCCAGCGTGCCTTCCTGCAGCACGCGCAGCAGGCTGGTCTGTGCGTCGGCAGGCAGGTCGCCCACCTCGTCCAGGAACACGGTGCCGCCGTCGGCGGTTTCGAACAGGCCGACCCGGCGCTGGGCCGCCCCGGTGAAGGCGCCGCGCTCGTGGCCGAACAGCTCCGACTGCACCAGACTGGCCGGGATGGCCCCGCAGTTGACTGCGAGGAAGGACCGGCCGGCGCGCCCGGACAGGGCGTGCAGGGCCTGCGCGGCGAGCTCCTTGCCGGTGCCGGTTTCGCCGGTCACCAGCACCGGCAGCTCGACCGGAGCGAATTTGTGCAGGGACGCGCGCACGGCCAGCAGGGCCGGGCTGTCGCCGATCAGCGCGGGCAGGCCGCCGCCGTCGCGTATCGCCGCTGCAGGAGGATCATCCTCGCCGCATTCGCGCTGCATCGCGGTCAGCAGGTCCTGCAGCTCGCGGGGCAGGGTGAACTGGTCCTGGCAGGCGCGCAGCAGCGGCGCCCAGCTGGGCGGTGGGGCATCCACGCCGCCCGGCAGCACGGCCATCCAGGGCAGGTGGTGGTGCTGCTCGACCCACGGCAGCATGGGCTGCAGCGCCTCCGCATCCAGGTGGCGCAGGTCCAGTACGGCCACCAGATGGTCGCGGCCGCGCAGACCCACGGCCATGGCCGGCGAGGGACTGACGCAGCGCAGCTGCCAGCCGGCCGCCGCCAGCGCGTCGCGCTCGCTCGCCAGTGGCTGGCCGAACCAGATCACACAGCGTGATGGAACCTGCAGGCTTGCCGCCATGCCTTCCCCCAAGCATCCGGGCAACGCGGGCGGTGTCAGACCGGGCATCGCGCGTGCCGCCCCACGCCGGGATGCCATGGCCGCATCCAGCGGCCGGCCGCGGCATGTATCCCGCCGTGACATCAGTGACCAACGCAGGCAGCGGCGGCCAGCGGCCACGCATCTGCACTTCAGGGGAGGCGGGCAACAAAAAAGCCGCTGCAGGGCAGCGGCTTCCAGTGCGGGTGCAGGGCGTCCGGGTCAGAGGTCGACGCGGCGGGCCTGCATGAACTTGTTGCCCCAGTACCCGCTGAGCAGGGTGTCGACGCGGACGTCCTTGCCGGTGCTCGGTGCGTGCAGGAAGCGGCCTTCGCCGACATAGATGCCGACGTGGTCGACGCGACCCTTGCGGCCGAAGAAGACCAGGTCGCCCGCCGCCAGCGCGGCGCGGTCGTTGATCAGTTCGGCATTGTTGTCATGGGCCATTTCGCGCGAGACGCGCGGCAGCTCGATGCCCAGCGCCGAGCGGAACACGTAGCCGACCAGGCCGCTGCAGTCGAAGCCGCTGTCCGGGTTGCTGCCACCCCAACGGTACGGGGTGCCCAGCAGGGTCATCGCGCGGCGCAGCAGGGACTGCACCTTGCCGTTGTCGGCCTCGGTGCCAACGACGCTGCCATTGGCGGCGCTGCTGGTGTCGTAGTTGGCAAGCAGGCGGCTGAGGTCGCCGGCGACCATCGCCGAGCGGTCCATCAGGGGAATGGTGTCATTGGCGGCCAGATGCGGCAGCAGGGCGGCCAGGGTGGCGCTGGCGGCGGCATCGGCACGGCTGCGCTGGGGAGCGGCAGCGTCGGCCTTGGCGGCCGGCCGGGCGGTCTCGGCCACGGTGGCCGGGGTCGCGTCGGTCTTGGTGGGGGCACTCTGCGACCAGGCCGGAAGGCTGGTCAGACACAGCGCCAGGCCCAGGAAAAGCGGGCGGACACTACGTGAAGAAGCGGCGGTCTGGCCTTGGCCTTGCAGGTCGTCAGTCGTCACGCGTCGGTCACAGGAAAAAAACGATGGGGCATCATGCCCTGTAAAAGCGTCAATAAGTTAAAAATTCCGTTAATAAACCGTTATTTCTATAGTGACGCCCATCACAGTTTTGAACATATCGCCTGTTCATTTTAGCGAAGAACGCGTTTCGCTCCTGTGTAGTGGTCTTTCCAGTAGGCGCCACTGAGCGAGTCCAGGCGGACGGTGCCGCCGGTGCTCGGGGCGTGCACGAACCGGCCTTCGCCCACGTAGATGCCGACATGGGTGACGTTGCCACGGCTGCCGAAGAACACCAGGTCGCCGGTGGCCAGGCGCTGCGGATCGATCTTCGGTCCCTGCACGGCGGCCAGGTCGCTTGAGGTGCGCGGCAGCTTCAGGTCGACCATCTCGCGGTACACGTAGGTCACCAGGCCGCTGCAGTCGAAGCCCGAATCGGGGGTGTTGCCGCCATAGCGGTAGGGCGTGCCGACCAGGCTGATGGCGCGCATCAGCACCGAATTGGCGGCCTCGGGGTTGTCCGGCGTGGTGGCCGGCCAGTGCGCCGTGGGCGGCGGCGTGGCGGGGCGGACGGCCTTGCCGCCACCGCAGGCGGCCAGCAGCAGGGGCAGGGCCAGCAGCAGGGCGGGCGCGAGGATCCGGCGCAGGCCGGACGAAACTGGCGTGTTGTGCATGTTCTCCGGATAATGCGCCACCTTGGATTGGCCGTCATGATGGCGGCGTCCCCGCCGGGCGACAACCCGCCCCAACCCGCCTGCCTCCGGCAGATCCAGACAGAGTTGCGCATGAAGATCGAAAAAGACCGCGTTGTCCGCTTCCACTACACCGTCTCCGAGGTCGGCCAGGCGCCGATCGAATCGTCCAAGGACCGCGGTGAGCCGCTGTCGATCCTGATCGGCCACGGCAACATCATCCCGGGCCTGGAAAACGCCATGATGGACAAGGAAGCCGGCGCGACCTTCGACGTCGACGTCTCGGCGGCCGATGCCTACGGCGAGCGCCGCGAAGGCCTGTCCCAGCGCGTGCCGAAGAAGCACTTCGGCACCGCCAAGCTGGTCCCGGGCCAGCAGGTCGTGCTGCAGACCAACTTCGGCCCGCGCGCGGTCACCGTGCAGAAGGTCGGCATGAGCGTGGTCGACGTCGACCTGAACCACCCGATGGCCGGCAAGGACCTGCATTTCAACGTCGAGATCGTTGAAGTGCGCGAAGCCGCCAAGGAAGAAATCGACCACGGCCACGTCCATGGCGACGGTGGTCACCAGCACTGATCGCCCCGCGATCGTGATGGCAGCAACGGCCCGCTTCGGCGGGTCGTTGCGTTTCTGGAACAGGGCGCGGCCGTCCATGGCGCGCAGGGCGGCGGCATAATGACGGACCTGCCTGCCGGATGCCCCGTGAACGCCGCTTCCCTTTCCCTGCAGCCGGTGGCTTCCGGCGAACGCATCGCGGTGCTGGACGTGCTGCGCGGGGTGGCCCTGCTGGGCATCCTGCTGATGAACATCGAGGCCCTCAGCGGACCGCTGGACCTGGCCTTCACCGGCATCGACACGCGCTGGCACGGGCTGGATTACGCGGCCGACGCCTTCGTCTACATCTTCGTGCAGGGCAAGTTCTTCACCCTGTTCTCGCTGCTGTTCGGTGCCGGCTTTGCGGTCATGGCGCAACGCGCGCAGGCGGCCGGGCGTGAATTCGCACCGTTCTACCTGCGGCGCAGCATCGGCCTGGCGCTGATCGGCCTGTGCCACGCGCTGCTGGTCTGGTCCGGCGACATCCTGGTGATGTACGCGCTGGTGTCGCTGCCTCTGCTGGCCTGCCGCGAAGCGCCGCGCAGCTGGCTGCCGTGGATGGGCATCGTGGTCTACCTGGCCGGTGTGTCGATGATGCTGCTGATCGGCGCGATGGTGACGATCTCGCCGCCGCAGGACCTGCAGAAGATGCTGGTCGATGCGCAGCAGGCCATCGACCAGCAGCGCCTGGTGTACGGGCAGGGCACGTGGATGCAGGGCAACGTGCAGCGCCTGCAGGAGTTCGGCAGCTCGCTGGGCGCGCTGGTGATCACCGGGCCGGAAGTGCTGGGCATGTTCCTGATCGGCAGCTGGTTCGCCGCCAGTGGTGCGTTGACCGAGCCGGAGCGCTTCCCGAGGCTGTATGCCAGCCTGCGCTGGGTCGCGCTGCCGCTGGGCCTGCTGGTCACCCTCGGCGGGGTGCTGTGGAAGCCGTACCTGGCGCCGGGCGAATACACCCTTGAAACCACCGCGGTGATGTCGCTGGTATCGGTCGGCGCGGTGCCGATGTGCCTGGGCTATCTGGCCTGGATCGTGCACTGGCGCGCGCGGCTGGGCTGGCTGGCACCGGCGGGGCGCATGGCACTGACCCACTATCTGGCGCAGTCGCTGGTCTGCACCTGGCTGTTCAACCACTACGGGCTGGGCTGGTTCGACCTGATGCCGCGCGCATGGCAGCTGGTGTTCGCACTGCTGCTGTTCGCGCTGCAGGTAGGCATCTCGCAGCTGTGGCTGCGGCGCTTCCGCTTCGGCCCGATGGAATGGCTGTGGCGTGCGATGACGTACCGGCAATGGCCGCCGATGCGCCGCGAACGCGGGCACGGGTGAACTGAACTGTTCTGCTGCCGCTCACATCGTAGTGGGTACGCGCCATGGCATGCTCGCTGCCTGTGGCCGTGATCCGCTGAGCGGCACGCATCTTCTTTCTTCGAGCGATTCCGATGAGCACTGCATCCTTTGACTACGACCTGATCGTGCTTGGCGGCGGTTCCGCCGGCCTGGCCGGTGCCATCCGCGCGGCCCAGCACGGCAAGCGCGTGGGGTTGCTGGAACCCGGAGCGCTGGGGGGCACCTGCGTCAACGTCGGCTGCGTGCCGAAAAAGGCGATGTGGCTGGCGGCCGACCTGCACGAGCGCATCGGCCTGGCCAGTGCGATGGGTTTCGATGTGCCGGCACGCCCGGCGCTGTCATGGAAGGAACTGGTGATCCATCGCCAGGCCTACATCACCAACATCCATACCAGCTACACCAAGCGCCTGGACGAAACCGGCGTGGTGCGCATCCCCGCGCGCGGCCACCTGGTCGACGCGCATACCGTGGCCTGCAGCGATGGCGTGCACTACAGCGCCGGACACATCCTCATCGCCACCGGGGCGCACCCGCAGCGCCCGGACATTCCCGGCGCGGAGCTGGGCCTGGTCTCCGATGATTTCTTCGACCTGCGCGGTGCGCCGGCCGAAGTGGCGATCATCGGAGGCGGCTACATCGCGGTGGAACTGGCTGGCCTGCTGCAGGCGCTGGGCAGCAAGGTCAGCCTGCTGGTGCGCGGCAACCGGCTGCTGGAGCGTTTCGACTACGAGTTGACCGACCAGCTGGCCGAGAACCTGAAACAGCAGGGAGTGCGCATTCATTTCGACTATCGCCTGCGTGAACTGCAGCGCGACGGTGATCGCGTGCGCGCATTGGGCCATGACGGCCCGCTGGACAGCGTGTTCGATGCGGTGTTCTTCGCCACCGGCCGCCGTGGCAACAGCCGCGATCTCGGCTTGGAAGCGCTGGGCATCGGCATCGGCGAACATCAGCAGGTGGAGGTGGATGCGTGGCAGACCACGGCGGTGCCCAGCGTGCATGCGGTGGGTGACATTGCCGGCAAGGTCGGCCTGACCCCGGTCGCGGTGGCCGCGGCACGGCGCCTGATGGACCGCCTGTTCGGCGGCCGCCCTGAAGCGAAGATGGATTACAGCAACGTGGCCAGCGTGGTGTTCTCGCACCCGCCGCTGGGCGCGGTGGGCATGAGCGAGGAAGAAGCACGCGCCTGCTTCGATCAGGTGACGGTCTACCACAGCCGGTTCCGGCCGATGCTGCAGGCGCTGGCCAACGGCACCCAGCGCAGCCTGTTCAAGATGGTGTGTGCCGGTGCGGAGGAGCGCGTGGTCGGCATCCACCTGCTCGGCGAAGCAGCCGATGAGATCCTGCAGGGCTTCGCGGTGGCGGTGAAGATGGGCGCGACCAAGGCCCAGTTCGACGCTACCGTGGCCATCCACCCGACCTCGGCCGAGGAAGTGGTGCTGATGCGCTGACGCGCGGTTGTTGTAGAGCCGAGCCCATGCTCGGCTGCGCCCATCTGTAGAGTCGAGCCATGCTCGACTAAGCCTGTCTGTAGAGCCGAGCCATGCTCGACTAAGCCTGTCTGTAGAGCCGAGCCCATGCTCGGCTTTCTCCGCCTTGGAACCGCGGAGCCGAGCGTCGGCTCGGCTCTACAGGGCAGCGCCCCCCCGCATGCGACAATGCGCGTCCCCACATACCCCATGGCCGCCCCTGCGGCCTGCCGTCGTCCTGATGTCCAGCCCTTCCCCGCACATCGCTACGGCCTCCCCACGCATTGCCCTGGGCGGCATCGGCCTGGCTGCGGTCGGTGCCATCGCCGCGTCCGGCAAGGCCATCATCGTCAAGCTGGGCCTGCGCCACGGCGTCGATGCCACCACGCTGCTGGCCCTGCG
>JAAIGF010209125.1_pt1 | contig 17206 bp, 20 predicted proteins | sample 6487441 | NCBI WGS metagenome assembly JAAIGF01 (sample SAMN13974129, study PRJNA590717) | phyllosphere metagenome | biome: pepper field; feature: multiple bacterial spot infested pepper fields; material: pepper leaves; isolation source: leaves from pepper fields | host: Capsicum annuum ... | reverse complement strand
CGGCCCATGAGGCTGGAATGGCCCCTGACCGGATTGTCTGCGAAGTTGCGGAAAACAAGGGCGCCGATACGCGGCTGGTGGCCGATTTCGCCGACCACATGCGCGCCATGGGTTTTCGTGTCGCCATTGCTGATTTCGGTGCCGGAGATTCCGATATCGAGCGGGTCAAGCTGATCAAGCCCGATTACGTCAAGTTCGAAGCGGCCTGGGCCCGCAACTTCATGCGCAATTCCGCTGGTGCGGCCCTCCTGCGGCTCATCGTCCGGCAATTTGTCGCCGAAGGTATCGAACCGATCTTCGAAGCACTCGAGGAAGAACGCGAGATAGACCTGTGCGTGGACCTGGGTGTGGCGCTGATGCAGGGCTATGCACTGGCAAGGCCTGAACTGGCTCCCACTACCTTCAATGAAAGGTTTCCCGAGCTTCTCGGAGCAGCGCGCGCAACCGGGTTTAAACAGTCCATTAAGCCCTCTTCAAGGCTTCCTGCTGGGAACGAGATACGCGGCCCCAAACCGGTCAAAACCTTCGGCAAACGAGGAATTTGAAAGGCGTTTATCTCTTGTTAACCGCCGCCTTGTTATCGCCACAATAAATACGCCGGACTGTCCGAATTCGGTCCACAAGCCGTCCACTTCAAAGCCAATTTAAAACCATGTCGCGAATTTCCGTGCCGTGCGTCGCATTGTCGGCATTCAGGCGGGAGCGGGCGCAGAACGTGGGCAAGGAACCAGAACAATGTTTCTCAATGATCGGAATTCGGCAGACCGGCTGAGAACCCAAAGAATGCTTTTTTCGCTCTGGATGGCTCTGGCCGCGTTGATGGTCGTCATCACCATGGCTGCAGGGCTTGCCACATCGGCTCACGCGCTCGAGGCATCGCCGGACCAGGCAAATGAAATGGTCGACAACATCCATACATCGGCGATTGCCTCGGCTCCCATATCCAGGGCGTCGGACCGCATCCTGGTAACCGCACTCGTCGTTACCGGCTTCATCACAATGGCCATTGGCGGCATCGTGCTGACCGTCAACGGCATTCGCGAAACCTCGCCCACGCGCAGCCGTCGGAACTGACCGGTCAGCTTGCCGCAATCATTCTTTGCTGTTAGAGCAGCGTCAAATTTGGCAAGGGTCAAATTTGCCAGAACGACGCCTGGATCACGTGCCAGCGTGTCATGGCCTTTGCATCCGGTGAGACATGACGCGCATTCAGGCCAATCTCGTTTTATTGCTCGCCGCCGCAATCTGGGGCGGCGGCTTTGTCGCGCAGTCCACGGCCATGGATACGATCGGCCCATTCTGGTTTGTGGGTCTGCGTTTTGCCATCGCCGCCATCGCGGTGCTGCCTTTCGCGGCCATGGAAAGCGGGAAGATGGGCTCGGCGCCATCGAGGGGTGAGTTCAAGGCCTTCGCCCTTGTGGGCGTGGCTCTCTTTCTGGGCGCGATAACGCAACAGATCGGCTTGCTGACAACATCTGTCACGAACTCCAGCTTTCTCACCGCGCTCTACGTCATCTTCGTCCCCGTCATCGCCGTCATCATATATCGCCGCAATCCGCACTGGGTGGTTTGGCCCGGCGCACTGATGATGTTGACTGGCATATTCCTGCTGTCAGGCGGCGCCATCGCCAGCCTGACGACGGGAGACATGCTCAGCATCACCTGCGCCGTCTTCTGGGCTCTCCAGATCACTCTTGCCGGCCGCTTCGTCATGCAGAGCAACAGGCCGCTTGCGCTTTCCTGCACGCAGTTTTCCATATGCGCCGCGTTGAGCATGGTCTTCGGCGCCATGGTCGAACCACTGAGCTTCACCGCAATCTCGTCTTCCATAGGTGAGATACTCTATGTGGGTCTGGTTTCCTCTGGCCTGGCCTTCGTGCTGCAGGTCATCGGGCAGCGATATACGACGGCACCACAGGCAGCCATCTTCCTCTCGTCCGAGGCGCTATTTGGAGCCTTCTTTGCTGCGATCTTTCTTCAGGAAACCATCCAGACTGCCGGCTACATTGGTTGCGCGATAATTTTTGCCGCGATTTTGCTGGTAGAGCTGGTTCCCGAACTGTCGAGAAAGCGAAATAACGCATTAAGTGCCAAAACCTGAGCACTCTCGTAATTTTCCACATTCAATAAAATTTTCCCCTTTCACGCGAAATTTACCACTGAATCCCATCGCCAGCGATGTTTTCATTTCAGAACTTCTAAAACGTGAGAAAAATTCTGCCATTGCAGTGGTCTGTCGCCCATATGGTGTAAGGGGCGCATCCAATTTGTCTAAAAAGTTTCGCTTGCCAATTCTAAATAAACACAGCAATCTACTGCGGTTCGGGCAAGTTGCGAGCATGGGAAGGCCTAAAAAATGAATGCTCCGGAGATAAAAAACTCTGGGCGGCGGGGACAAAATAACGTTGATCAGAACGTCAAAAGCTTTCCACGCGAAGGTCCACATTCTCAACTATCAAAAACTGCCTGCCGTACGCCTTAACCGGCAAAACTGTAATGCTGCCTGGAGCTGAACACGGGCAGAGCGAAAAGGACCTGATGCATGGCCGAGACTGGCACTGTTAAATTCTTCAATACCGACAAGGGCTTCGGCTTCATCAAGCCAGACAATGGTGGCGCCGATATTTTTGTCCACATCTCCGCTGTACAGGCTTCTGGCCTGTCCGCACTCTCAGAAAATCAGAAAGTAAGCTTCGACACTGAACCGGATCGTCGCGGCAAGGGGCCGAAGGCAGTCAATCTGCAGATTGATGGCTGAACCCTCACGACTTTCTCTTCTGGTTGAAGCCCGGCAGGAATGCCGGGTTTTTTTGTGCTCGAGGCAAGGCTTGCATTCGCGTCTCGCCAGTTTCCGCATCGTGTGGCCACCTGCTGCGGCCAGAAGAGTGACTAGAGGCCTTGGAGATAGGGGTTTGTGCGGCGTTCCTCGCCTATGCGTCCACCGGGACCATGGCCGCAGATGAAGCCGACATCATCGCCAAGAGGCAATACCTTGTCCCTGATCGATGCCAGCAATTGCTCGTGGTTGCCGCCGGGAAGATCGGTGCGTCCAATAGAGCCGCTGAACAGGACATCGCCCACGTGCGCAAAGGCCTGCTCTCTGTTATAATAGATCACATGGCCCGGCGCGTGGCCCGGGCAGTGAAGAACTTCGAAACGATGATCCCCGAAGGACAGCGTATCGCCATCCTTCAGCCAGCGGTCCGGCAATACATTCTGAAGGCCGGGTATGCCGTAGGTTTGCGCCTGAACTTCAATACGCTCCAGAAGCGGCCTGTCATCCTCATGCGGCCCGATAATGGGAAGAGATAGCTTCTCTTTCAGCTCCTTGGCACCACCGGCATGGTCCAGATGCCCGTGGGTCAGCCATATCTCTTTTAAGGTAACACCGTTTTCCTGGATGGTCTGGATGATGACATCCACATCTCCGCCCGGATCGACAATGACACCTTCCTTGGTGTCCTGATCAAAGAGAATGGTGCAGTTCTGCTGAAAAGGCGTCACTGGGATAATGCCTGCCTGTAACTTTCCCATTGTATCTCCTTTTTAAAAACAGCGTCCTCTATAGACCGCCATTTTTCGCCAGACAACAAAACCGCAGGGATTATTGCGCCGACAAAGACTATGCCGTTGCGACAACATTTCCCTTCGATGAAACCGACACCTATATTTTAGCAATCGCGCAAACTGGAACAGACCGTTAACTCGCGCGTTCTTGCCGCAGTCTTCAAAGGAGTGAGGCAGATGAACAAGAAGCTGAAACTTATGATCGCCGGCGGCGCGCTTACGCTGCTCGCTGGATACGCCAACGCGGCGATGGTTGCCACCACGGCTTCCGACATTTCTGTACGTTCGGGCCCAGGCGAAGATTATCCTGAGGTTGGTCTCGCCACCCGTGGCAGCGACGCCGTACTGGACGGTTGCCTGGACGGCAGCGCATGGTGCCGTATTGAAGTAAACGGCGTGCGCGGCTGGGCAAATGCCGATTATCTCAGCGTTATGTACGAAGGCGCGCCCGTTGTTCTGCGTGAGCGTCGTTCTGAGATCAACGTTCCCGTCGTGACATACGAAAAGACATCCAACGTCCAGTCGGAACCAAATCCGGGCGACCCGAACCTCGGTCGCGTTGGTGAAGTCGATCCGCCAGAAAATGTCATGACCTATATCGAGCGTCATCCGGGTCAGGTTGTGCGCATCGATGGTGATGTCGCCATCGGCAGCACATTGCCAGCAACGGCGGAACTCGTTCAGATCCCAGATTATGAGTATAGCTACGTCATGGTCAACGATCGCCGAGTCCTCGTGGAGCCAACCACCCGCCGGGTCGTTTACGTCTACGAGTAAGCCTGACGCACAAGCTTGAGTTTACTGTAAAAAGAGCGCGGTTTTCCTGCGCTCTTTTTTTTGCGTATCCCGGCCCCGTCCGCATAATGTCGTTGATGTTCCTCCCTCGTCATATTATCGAACGCAACAGAAAATGATTGCAATCGACCTCCTGTTGTCGCGTATTTTCAGATAGTCTGCAGTCGCATCGCCGAGACTGCAGAGCAGCCGAGAAGTCGGCGTGGTCGTGCGATGCAGGTGGTAAGAGCGAGAAGGAACCAAGGTGCCTGCCCAGTCGATGAAGAAAGCCGTCAGACGCGCCCCACCTCTTCCCCATGTCGATGATGGAAAGATCGACTTCGATACGATTGAGGCGTTCTTCTTTGCCTACCGCGACTTTGTTTCGGACCCGGACGTAATCCTTTCGAAGCTGGACTATGGCAGAGCGCACCACCGCGTGGTCTATTTCGTCTGCCGTCAACCGGGCATGACGGTTGCCGACCTGCTGGATACCCTGCAGATTACCAAGCAAAGTCTCGCGCGGGTGCTCAAGCAGCTCATCGATGACGGCTATATAAGACAGATGGCGGGCCCTGAGGACAGACGACAGCGCAGGCTTTACCCCACCTTGACGGGCCGTGAACTGGCGCTAGCGCTCAGCGATCCACAATCGCGAAGGATCGACCGTGCCTTGGAGGGGATGCCACCGGATGCACGTGCCTGCGTTCGAGAGTTTCTTGCGCGAATGCGTGACCCGGAAACGGACCGCCCGACCATGGAAACAGCCTCTACGGAGGACAAGGAGTAGACATGCCGAGCGGTACACCGAAACAGCCACTTGCAGATGATGATGCCCCTCACCTGCTGATCGTCGATGACGATGCGCGCATCCGGGCGCTGCTTCAACGCTTTCTTGGCGACAAGGGCTACCGGATTACCGCTGCGGCGGATGCCGCGGAAGCCCGCCGCAAGATGCAGGGCATCCGCTTCGATCTTCTCATTCTCGACGTGATGATGCCCGGGGAAAACGGCCTCTCGCTGACCCGGTCGCTCAATGAAAACAAGACCGTACCGGTTATTCTTCTGACAGCGCGTTCGGAAGCGGATGCACGCATCGCCGGGTTGGAAGCCGGTGCCGATGATTATCTTCCAAAGCCCTTCGACCCGCGCGAGCTTGTGCTGCGGATCAACAACATCCTGAGACGCAACGCATCGCCGGATACGCCCAAGATAGAGCAGATCATTTTCGGGCCGTATAATTTCTCCGTACCGCGCAAGGAATTGCGGCGCGGCGCGGAAGTCATCCGGCTGACAGACCGCGAACAGGAGATCATGCTTCTCTTCGCGCTTCGCGCAGGCGACACGATCCCTCGCCATGAACTGGTCGATGCCGACGCTGATGTCGGCGAACGCACGATCGACGTCCAGATCAACCGGCTGCGGCGCAAGATCGAAGATGACCCGGCAAATCCGGTCTACTTGCAGACCGTGCGCGGCATCGGGTACCGTCTGAGCGTGGACTGACGCTGTCTGCGTCCCTTACGCCAACTGGAAGAGACGACAATGGCCAGCCTCGACTTCATCAGTGCCGCGAGAAACAGCGGGATCGCCCGCGCCTGGCGGTTCTTCGTTCGCTGGCTTCGCCACTGGCTGCCAACCGGGCTGTATACCCGGTCGCTGTTGATTATCATCCTGCCCATGGTTTTGCTGCAGGTGGTGGTCGCCGCCGTTTTCATGGAGCGTCACTGGCAAATGGTAACGGAGCGGCTGTCGGCCGCCGTCACCCGCGATATCGCTGCCATCATCGAACTTCTGGAGAGTGATCCGGAGGAAGACGACTACCAGCGTGTTATCCGCATCGCGCGCGACAGGCTGGATCTCAGTGTCTATATCGAGCCGAAGACACCTCTTCCCGAGCCTCGCGCCCAGCCGTTCTTCTCGATCCTCGATACGATTCTCGCCGATCAGATACAGCAACAGATCGGCAGGCCCTTCTGGATCGATACATTTGGCAACGGCTCGCTGGTCGAGATCCGCATTCAGCTTGCCGACAAGACATTGCGTGTCTTTACCCGTCGCAGCCAGGCCTATGCCTCCAACACGCATATCTTTCTGGTCTGGATGGGCGGCGCCTCTCTGGTGCTTCTTGGAATCTCGATTCTGTTTCTTCGCGGTCAGATCAGGCCAATTCTGGCGCTCGCGAAAGCCGCCGAGAGCTTTGGACGCGGCCAGAAAATCACCGCCTATTCGCCGCGAGGAGCGGACGAGGTTCGTCGCGCGGGGCTTGCCTTCATTCTCATGCGAGAGCGCATCGAGAGGCAGATGGAACAGCGCACAGCCATGCTGAACGGCGTAAGCCACGATCTTCGCACCATCCTCACCCGGTTCAAGCTGCAGCTCGCGCTTGCCGGGGACAATCCGGATCTTGAAGGTCTGGACAAGGATGTGGACGACATGCAGTCCATGCTGGAGGCATATCTTGCTTTTGCCCGCGATGATGCCGAAGAGAGCATTGGTACGCTGGAACTGGCACCCCTGTTTGACCGCTTTGCCAGCGATTTCCAGATGTGTGGCAAGACCTTTAGCTACGAACTGAACGGAATAGAGGGCCTACCCGTTCGCCCCAACGCCTTTTCCCGATTGATCGGCAATCTGGTGGCCAATGCCCATCGCTATGCCACCACGCTGAACATCCAGGCACACCGTGCGCCAAGATCGATCACGTTGACCTTCGATGACGATGGCCCGGGCATACCCGAGGAGTCCCGCGAGGACGTATTCAAGCCCTTTTATCGGCTGGATGAAGCGCGCAATCTTAACGCATCGGGCACCGGCCTTGGGCTTTCCATCGTCAGGGACATAGCCCGAAGCCACGGCGGTGATGTAACGCTGGGAGACAGCGCTCTGGGCGGGCTTCGCGTGATCGTGAAAATACCGGCCTAAAGCCTTTCCGTCTGGTGAGGCAAATGCCCCTGCCATGGACGACGCCGTGGACGGAGTTCGATGTCAGCACATTTTCGCGCCGTTTGGCACTGCCTGTTCCACGCTGGCGAGAACAATGTCGCCCTTCTCATCCTCAAAACCGAGCGTCAGAACTTCCGAGCGGAAGGGACCGATCTGGCGTGGCGGGAAGTTCACGACGCCCAGAACCTGTCGGCCGACCAGTGAGTCCAGCGTATAGTGAACTGTGATCTGTGCAGATGATTTCCTGATGCCGATCTCGGCACCGAAATCGATCTTGAGCTTGAAAGCGGGCTTACGCGCTTCGGGAAAAGGCTCGGCTTCGATGATGGTGCCGACGCGAATATCGACCTTTTCAAAATCCGCATAGGTGATTTCTTCGCTCATCGTCCAATCTCCCAGAGACATGGAGGGACCGATGCCCCTAAGGGGACCCGGTCCTCGAGCGTCTCCCCGTTAAAAGGAAACGCTCCAGCTTACACGGCCAGCTCTTCGGCCCGTTTCTTTGCAGCGGCAATGGCCTTGTCAAAAAGCGGTTGCATCCCGTTATCTGCCATCAGCACCGAAAGGGCTGCAGCTGTTGTGCCGCCCGGCGATGTAACGTTCTTTCGTAGCCGTGAGGCGTCCTCGGGGGACTGGTGAAGCAGTTCACCAGCCCCCGCGACGGTTTCCCGTGCGAGACGCATGGCGAGGTCCGCCTGCAGGCCAGCTTTGCGACCTGCCTCCGCCATGCACTCGACGAGATAAAATACGTAAGCAGGCCCACTGCCCGAAAGCGCCGTAACCGCGTCAATATCCGCTTCGGTCGGCACCCACTCGACGGGGCCGCTGACCTTCAGCAAGGTTTCCACAAGCGAACGCTGTTGCTCGCTCACAGCCTCATTGGCATAGGCGCCGGTCACACCGCGGCCAATCATGGCGGGCGTGTTCGGCATGGCGCGGATGGCCGCGGATTTGCCAAGTGAAGCTTCGATGCCTGCGAGCGTCTTGCCTGCTGCGATCGAGACGACAATCGTCTGCGGCCCGACAAGCGTTTTCAGGGCGGGCAGGATCGTATCCATCAACTGCGGCTTAATGGCCAGAAACAGAATACCCGCAACAGTATCGCGCGGCGCTTCTGTCAGATGCGTTGCGCCGGATTCGGTAATCCGCCTCATCATGATATCGGACGGTCCCGGATCGACGACGAGGATGGAAGAGCCGGTGATGCCCTTCTCAAGCCAGCCCGACAGCAAAGCGCCGCCCATATTGCCGGCGCCGATCAGAACAAGTGGACCCGATGCAAGAGTGACCATCGATCAGGCCTCTCCAACCGTCTCGAACAGTGCCGCTTCCATGGCAGCCTTCGCTTCCATGCCGGACCAGACGACAAACTGGAATGCCTGGAAATACTGCTCGCAGGCTTCAAGCGCGCTTGAAAGAAGCACTTCCACCTGCTGATTGGTGGGCTCCGCCCCGCCTGCCAGAAGCAGCGACTGCCGGAAGATGATGACATCCTCCTGACGCCAGAGGTCGAAGTGGCCCATCAGCGTCTGGCCGTTGACATGCGATAGAAGGCGGATGACTTCATTGACCCGGTGATCGGGCACCTTGATGTCGAAGGCGCAGGCGAGATGAAGCGCCTCGAACTGCTCCATCCAGGAAAACGAAACATGGTAGTCCGCCCAACGGCCTTCGACCGTCATGGCAATCTCATCCTCGCCGGAGCGTTCGAACGACCAGTCGTTTGACGCAGCCACAAACTCGATCATATCGACCGGGTTGGAGTAACGTTCGACTTCAAATTCCATTAAGCTCATACGGCACCTTCTCAGCCGGAAATGAATGTTCTGTCTCGCACGCAAAGGCACAAAAACGCACACACAAATGCCGGTTACAACACATTGGGATGATGTCCGACGCTGCCAGAATAACGCAGTTAACCTGTCTGGAGCTTACCGAGTTCATTACGAATCATCATTTAAAATCAGTGTATAACGAGCGAGTCCCAGCGCCACCCCCACCTTCCCGTTTTTGCAATCAGAACGGTGGATATCTCCTCGTACGAAACCTCAGTTGGGAGTCATAACCGACTCTGCCAATTGCATTTTTCGAGTGTTTCCACAGACGTTAAAAAAAACTGAATGAATTTGCTTGCTTGCACAGGCCGAATCCCCACTGCGGCCGAAACCTGTAGCAAAACGGAACAGGCATAAAAAAACCGGGCCCTTTGGAAGGCCCGGCGTCGGAATCAACGAACAGATTTGAAGGCTCAGGAGGCGGTTGCGGAGAGCTTTGCTTCCAGCGCGTCCAACCGCGCACGCAGCGCGTCGTTTTCGTCGCGAGCCTGTATGGCCATTTCGCGCACGGCTTCGAATTCTTCACGCTTGACGAGATCCAGACTGTTCAGCCAGCGTTCTGCCTGCGCATGAAAAGCCTGTTCGACTTCCTTGCGCATACCCTGGGCTGCCCCTGCTGCATCGGTCATAAGCTTCGCGAATTCATCGAAAATACGGTTTGTTCCAGTCGTACTCATGGTGCGATGTCCTCGTAAAGATCCAGGTCAGAATAGGGAAAAGCCGGTCGCCTTTCCGCTCCATACTCTTCAGGTAGGCACTCGCCCGCGACGTTGCAAGCGAAATAAGAAACCGTTCCTTTTGCTGCCCGATTGACAGCGTCACGATAGCGCCGAAGAATCGCCTTGACCGCACCCTTTTCAATCGCCATTTTCCCGCTCCGGGAAAAGAATGATTGAGATATCTGGTTCTTAGGGTCAGCCCTCTGGCGTTCCTTGCCCTCAACGCAATGACAATGGAATAAGCGATTTGTTTGGACCCCTCGCCCAGTTATCCATCATGCCGTTCCCGAACATCGATCCGGTGGCATTCAGTCTGGGCCCGCTGGCCATTCACTGGTATGGCATTGCCTATGTCTTCGGCATCATGCTGGGCTGGTACTACGCCCGCAAACTCAGCCTTTCCGACACGCTCTGGCGGCATGACAAATCGCCCGTCACCCCGGCGCACCTGGATGACTTTATTGTCTGGGCAGCCGTCGGCATCGTTCTGGGCGGACGCATCGGCTACATTTTATTTTATGACATGCCGGCCGTCATGGCCAATCCGGTGCGGGCATTGCAGGTCTGGAACGGCGGCATGTCGTTTCACGGCGGCCTGATGGGAACGACGCTGGCGATGTACCTCTTTGCCAGACGCAATGGCATACCCGTCTGGAGCATGTTCGACATCATTGCCGCAGTCGCCCCGCTCGGGCTTTTCTTCGGTCGAATTGCCAATTTCATCAATGGAGAATTGTGGGGACGCCTGACGGATGTTCCCTGGGCGGTGGTATTTCCAACCGGCGGTCCGTTTGCGCGACATCCGAGCCAGCTTTATGAGGCCGGTCTGGAGGGGCTGGTCTTGCTGATCGTTCTGGCCATTCTTATCTACGGTTTCAAGGCGCTGAAAAGCCCGGGTACCGTGACGGGTGTTTTCGTCTGCGGCTACGCGCTTTCCAGAATTTTCGTAGAATTCTTCCGCGAACCCGATGCGCAGATCGGCTATCTCGCTGGAAACTGGCTGACCATGGGCATGGTTCTGTCGACGCCCATGTTCCTTTTAGGTCTATGGGCTGTCGTGCGCGCCCAACGCGCAGCGACGCCAGAGAGAACCGGATAAACCACGATGCCGACACCGCTCGCACGCCGCATTAAGTCGCTCATCCGCCTCAACGGCCCGATGAATGTTACCGACTTCTTTTCGCTCTGCCTGGCTGATCCGGAGCACGGCTACTACAAGACGCGCCAGCCCTTCGGCCGCACCGGTGACTTCGTAACGGCGCCGGAAGTGAGCCAGTTGTTTGGCGAAATGCTGGGCGTGTATATTGTCCACGCATGGCAGCGCCATGGCACGCTCGCAAATGCCCGCCTCGTGGAAATCGGCCCGGGGCGCGGGACGATGATGACGGACATTTTGCGCGTGGTTCAGCGCATTGCGCCGCCACTCTACGAAACGATGAGTGTCCATCTTGTGGAAACCAGCCCGCGGCTGGCCGAAGCGCAGCAAAAGAAGCTGGCAAGCCATGGCGACAAGATTTCGTGGCACGAAAGCTTTGAGGAGGTTCCGCCGGGCTTTCTGCTGATCGTCGCCAACGAGCTGTTCGACGCCATCCCCATTCGTCAGTTCGTCAAGACGCCACAGGGCTTTCGTGAACGGGTGGTCGCACTCGGCGCAGATGATGAGCTGATTTTCACGTCGGGGCTCGCCAGCATCGATCCTGAACTGCTGCCGCCATTCCCGGAACGTCAGCCCATCGGCACCATTTTTGAATATTCCCCGGCTCGTGAAGCGGTCATGGCAGCCATTGCCAAGAAACTGAAAAGTCAGGGTGGCACGGCCCTCATCATTGATTACGGGCACGTTGTTTCCGGCTTCGGTGATACGTTGCAGGCGCTTCGAATGCATGAATTCGATCCGGTTCTGGCGCATCCCGGCGAAGCGGACCTCACCAGCCATGTCGATTTCGAAAGCCTCGTCAAGACAGCGGAAAGCAACGGCGTGCACGTCAATGGCTGCCTGCCTCAGGGCGACTTCCTCTATGGCCTTGGGTTGAGAGAGCGGGCGCAAGCGCTAGCTGCGAAAGCAACCCCCGATCAGACGCTGGAAATCGCGGAAGCCGTCAATAGACTGGCTGGCGAAGGCGTGGGCAAGATGGGTGAGCTTTTCAAGGTGCTTGCCGTGTCCAGTACGCCGGTCCACCTCTTGCCTTTCCGCCCGCTGGATTGACAGCAGCATGGCCCTTGGGCCAACATCGCCGCAATTCGAAGCAGTCAAAAACTGCCGCAAGCATCCCATGTGATGTGCTTAAACGGAAACACTCGCGCGCAAATATGCGTTTCAATTCAGCGACATCGCCAAGGAATGACACCGCAATGCAGGACGAAACGCTGCCGCTTCCCATTCTCAGCCCCATGCTGGCCGTTGCTGGCGGAAAACAGATACGCCATGGCTTCTTCGGCCGTCACGGCGGGGTTTCCGAAGGCATTTATCGGGGACTGAATGTCGGCCTGGGCTCCGACGACGATCGCGACGCCGTTGCCGAAAACAGACGACGCGTGACGAACTGGTTCGATCTGCCGGTGGAAAGACTGGCAACGGTCCATCAGGTCCATTCCCCGGATGTCGTCGTGGTGGATGGATCATACAACGGTGAGCGACCTCAGGCTGATGCCATGGTCACCGCCACTCCGGGTCTGATCCTTGGTGTCTTGAGCGCCGATTGCGGCCCCATCCTTTTTGCCGATGCACAACAGGGTGTGATCGGTGCGGCTCATGCGGGCTGGAAAGGTGCGGTATCCGGCGTCCTGGAAAACACCATCGAAGCCATGATTGCTCTTGGAGCACGGCGTGAACGCATCGTCGCAAGTCTCGGACCGTCCATCTCCCAGGAGAATTACGAGGTGGGGCCAGAGCGCGTCGATAGCCTCAAGGAGATGAACCCGGACTACGCGGCCTACTTTTCCCCATCGCCAAAGGATGGCCATGCCTTTTTCGATCTGAAGAAGCTGACCGTCGACAGGATTGCGAATGCCGGAGTGCAGGTGGAGGACCTAGGTCTGTGCACCTACCCCGATGAGGACCGTTTCTTTTCCTTCCGCCGTACCACGCATCGCTCCGAACCGGACTATGGACGGCAGATTTCAGCAATAGCAATTCTGGAGACCTGATATGGCCCTGCATTTCGACGCCGCCGAGTTCGAGGCACGCCATGCCCGCCTGATGGAAAAGATGGCAGAGGAAAAGCTGGATGCCGTTTTGCTGTTTGCGCAGGAAAGCATGTATTGGCTGACCGGCTACGACACGTTCGGCTACTGCTTTTTCCAGACCCTGATCGTCAAGGCCGATGGCAGCATGACGCTTCTCACCCGCTCGGCGGATTTGCGCCAGGCACGCCAGACGTCCAACATCGAAAACATCGTCATCTGGGTTGACCGCCTGAATGCCGACCCAACGCTGGACCTCAAGAACCTGCTGAGCGAGATGGATCTGCTGGGTTGCCGCATCGGTATCGAGTTCGACACCCACGGCATGACCGGGCGCATTGCGCGCCTGCTGGACAACCAGCTTGCCAGCTTCGGCCAGATTATCGACGCATCAGCCATTGTCAGCAACCTTCGTCTGATCAAGAGCCCCGCGGAAGTGGCCTATGCACGGCGGGCGGGCGAACTGGCAGACGATGCGCTGGATGCAGCGCTGAAGATCGTGGCTGCGGGTGCTGACGAGGCAGAGATTCTTGCCGCCATGCAGGGTGCCGTTTTCGCGGGCGGCGGAGACTATCCTGCCAATGAGTTCATCATCGGCTCCGGTCCCGATGCGCTGCTCTGCCGCTACAAGGCCGGACGCCGCAAGCTGGATGCAAAGGACCAGTTGACGCTGGAATGGGCGGGCGTGAGCGCGCATTACCATGCGGCCATGATGCGCACCATCGTGATCGGAGAGCCGGAATTCCGTCACAAGGAGCTCTATAACGCCTGTGCCGAGAACATTCGCGCCATCGAGGAGGTTCTGCGTCCCGGTTACACCTTCGGAGATGTCTTCGACGTCCACGCACGTATCATGGATGAGCGCGGCCTCACACGCCACCGCCTCAATGCCTGCGGCTATTCGCTGGGCGCGCGCTTTTCGCCCTCCTGGATGGAGCACCAGATGTTCTATGCCGGCAACACCCAGGAAATCCTGCCCAACATGACGCTGTTCGTCCACATGATCATCATGGACAGCGACTCCGGCGTTGCCATGACGCTTGGCCAGACTTACCTCACGACCGAGGGAGCGCCGGAATCGCTCTCCCGTCATAGCCTGGATTTGCTCACGGCCTAATCTCGATTTGACTCCCGTCGGCTACGAACCGTACATTGCTGCGAAAGACGTTCGGCGGGAGACGACATTGAAGGGACATCCACCATGCGGCGGCTAGGGATGATGATCGCAATCCCCTGCCTGAGCGCTGTTCTGGCAGGCTGTAACACCACAGATACGCTCACCCCCTTGGTCGATGTCGGCCATGGGAACACGCAGTCAACGCCGGTCAATCAGGGCGACCTCGACCAGATGGCGGCGGCAGCAGACCGGTCTCCAGGCGGGGTCTCCGCCCAGATACCTGCCTATGCACCGCAAAATACGCGGCAAGCGCAGGCGCTGGCCATGTCGAGTGGCGCTCAATACGGCCAACCCATCGCCCAGCAACAGCCTGTCCCTCCTCAACAAGCGCCGGCGCCAGCTCAGCCCCAGGCACAAGCGCCTGCGCAGGTAGCTTCTCTGACGTCTGGATCTGCCGCAGGCTCCATCCGCTTTCTTCCCATCATTGGCGCCCCTGTAGAGGCCGTGACGCCCCTGTCTCGCCAACTGGGTGCCGAAGCGCGCGCCAAGGGCCTGACGATCAAGCCGTCGACGGATGCCTCCGCTGAAAACATTCTCAAGGGATATCTTTCCGCCTTTGATGATGGCGGCAATGTCACCATCGTCTACGTCTGGGATGTTCTGGACTCCAATGGCGCCAGACTGCACCGATTGCAGGGACAGCAGACTGTGCCCCGGCGGGGCACTGATCCATGGGGCGCGGTGACCGATACAACCATGCAGAAAATCGCTGCCCAAACGCTCAATGACTATCAGGCGTGGAAGCAGGCAAAGCAAGGATAGCAACTCAGGATGGTATGAAACTTTTTTAGGCATTGCGGAGTCACAAAGTTTTCACGAAAATCATGGGTAAGACCCTCTGAGCTCTTGCATTCACGGGCAACACCGCTATTAAGGCGCCCATGGCAAAACGGCGTGTCCGACACCCTTCGGGTCGGGTATTCCTCCCCGTTTAACGACGCATGGACCTCAGGGAACATTCTCTGTCGGGTTTTAAGCGATGGCATGGAAACAGGCGGCAGCAATGAAGGTTTTCGCAGGCAATTCGAACCGGCATCTGGCCGAAGCGATCTGCAAGTATCTGAATGTCCCTCTTGGAAATGCCACTGTAAAGCGGTTTGCCGATCAGGAAATATTCGTAGAAATTTCTGAAAACGTGCGCGGTGAGGACGTTTTCGTCGTTCAGTCCACGTCGTTCCCTGCCAATGACCATCTGATGGAACTGCTGATCATGATCGACGCGATGCGTCGTTCCTCGGCAAAGCGCATCACCGCCGTTCTTCCCTATTTCGGCTACGCCCGCCAGGACCGCAAGGCCGGTCCACGGACGCCGATTTCAGCGAAACTCGTTGCCAATCTGATTACCGAAGCCGGTGCTGACCGTGTCCTGACGCTGGACCTCCACGCAGGCCAGATCCAGGGCTTCTTCGATATTCCCACCGACAACCTCTTCGCCGCACCCATTCTGGCACGCGACGTCAAGGAACATTACGACACCAAGAACGTCGTTGTCGTTTCGCCTGACGTCGGTGGCGTGGTGCGCGCCCGTTCGCTGGCCAAACGTCTGGACTGTCTGCTCGCCATCGTCGACAAGCGTCGCGACCGTCCGGGCGAGTCCGAGGTCATGAACGTCATCGGCGACGTTACCGGCAAGGACTGCCTGCTGATCGACGACATCGTGGATTCCGGTGGCACGCTGTGCAACGCCGCAGAGGCGCTTCTCAAGAACGGCGCGACCAGCGTGACGGCTTACATCACCCACGGCGTTCTCTCCGGCGGTGCCGTGGCGCGTGTGGCCTCTTCCAAGCTGCGCGAGCTGGTCATCACCGACAGCATTCAGCCGACGACAGCTGTCCAGTCAGCGCACAATATCCGCGTCATCACCACGGCCACCCTGCTCGGCGAAGCCATCAATCGCACATCGATGGAACAGTCGGTTTCCGGTCTGTTTGACTAAGACTGCGGCCGGAATATCCGGCTCCCGCAAATTGGAATAGATATTCCATTTCTTGCCTTGAATGAAATAAAAAAGCCGGCGCATTCCGCTCCGGCTTTTTCTGTCTTTCGGGAACCGGCTCCCGGAAGCTCGCGAGAACTTCCGGGAGAATGCCGGCGGCAGCGGCCACCGGCTCCGGGGAGGACCCTGTCGCTTCCTAGAAGAAGCCGAGCTTGTTGGGGCTGTAGGAGACCAGCAGGTTTTTCGTCTGCTGATAATGATCCAGCATCATCTTGTGGGTTTCGCGACCAATACCGGACTGCTTGTAGCCGCCGAAGGCAGCGCCTGCAGGATAGGCGTGGTAGCAATTGGTCCACACGCGTCCGGCCTCAATGCCGCGCCCTGCCCGGTAAGCGGTATTGGTGTCACGGCTCCAGACGCCCGCGCCGAGGCCATACACCGTGTCATTGGCAATCTCGATGGCCTCGTCCAGCGTCTTGAAGGTGGTGACGGATACGACCGGGCCGAAGATTTCCTCCTGGAACACGCGCATCTTGTTGTTGCCTTCGAACACCGTCGGCTGGATGTAGAAGCCATCCTTCAGGTTGCCCGACAGCGACTTCTTGTCACCACCGGTCAGGACCTTTGCACCTTCCTTTTTGCCGATCTCAAGATAGCTCATGATCTTGTCGAACTGCTCCTGGGATGCCTGCGCACCGATCATGGTTGCGGCATTCAGCGGATCGTCCTGGCTGATCGCTTCCACGCGCTTGATCGCCTTTTCCATGAAGCGATCATAGATGGACTCGTGAACCAGCGCGCGCGATGGGCACGTGCACACTTCGCCCTGGTTGAGGGCGAACATCGCAAAGCCCTCGAGCGCCTTGTCGAGGAATGCGTCGTCTTCGTTCATCACATCCGCAAAGAAGATGTTGGGAGACTTGCCACCCAGTTCCAGCGTAATATTGGTGACGTTGTCTGCGGCGTAGCGCATGATTTCCTTGCCGACCGAGGTCGAGCCGGTAAAGGCAATCTTGGCAATGCGGTTGCTTTGTGCCAGCGGCTTGCCCGCTTCCGTGCCAAGGCCGTT
>JAAIGF010256773.1_pt1 | contig 17223 bp, 17 predicted proteins | sample 6487441 | NCBI WGS metagenome assembly JAAIGF01 (sample SAMN13974129, study PRJNA590717) | phyllosphere metagenome | biome: pepper field; feature: multiple bacterial spot infested pepper fields; material: pepper leaves; isolation source: leaves from pepper fields | host: Capsicum annuum ... | reverse complement strand
TACGAAAACGACGCGATGGAAATCGGCTTCAACGCAAAGTACCTGCTGGATATCACCGCGCAGCTTTCTGGCGAAGATGCGATCTTCCTGCTGGCGGATGCCGGCTCCCCAACGCTCGTTCGCGACACGGCAGGCGATGACGCTCTCTACGTGCTGATGCCAATGCGCGTTTGACGCAGACAAACATCAACGAATTCGCGAAAGCCGGTGAGGATTTCTCACCGGCTTTTTTGTTTTATCTCTTATCCACCACCCAATTTTCTGAATGCGACATTTTTCTTTGTGTTTGCGGCAAACAGAGACAAGATGTCGCCACAGTTTCAACAAATGGTGATCGAACGAAAATAAGGGGAGCTAGAATGGGACTGAGCTTGAAACAACGCTTCGGCAGAAAGTTCGAAGAGGAAATCCGGTTCTTCAAGGGCATGGTCAATCAGCCCAAGAAAGTGGGCGCCATTGTTCCCACCTCCGGCATTACGGCGCGGCGCATGGCCAGCGTTATCAATCCCCATTCCGGCCTGCCGGTTCTCGAACTTGGTCCCGGCACCGGTGTCATCACCAAGGCCATTCTAGGCCGCGGCGTGAAGCCGGAACATATAACCGCCATCGAATATTCTACAGACTTCTACCAGCAGCTTCTGCGCAGCTACCCAGGCGTCAATTTCATCAATGGCGATGCATTCGATCTGGACACGACGCTAGGCGAGCAAAAAAACCAGATGTTCGATTGCGTGATTTCGGCGGTACCGATGCTGAACTTCCCGATGGCCGCGCGGATAAAGCTGCTGGATGAATTGCTGAAGCGCGTGCCGCATGGCCGCCCTGTTTTGCAAATCTCTTACGGCCCCGTCTCGCCCATCGTCGCGCAGCCTCACCTTTATCATATCCGCCATTTCGAATTCATCGTGCGCAACATTCCGCCCGCGCAGTTGTGGACCTATACCCGAGCTTAGTCTAACCTTGCGTCATGTACGCACTTTACATCACGCATCCGCAGGTCCGTATTGACGCCAATGTGCCGGTCCCCGATTGGGGGCTGTCCGACATCGGCGCTGAAAGAGCAAAGCGCGCCTTCGCCAGACCTTGGGCGCGGCAGATTCGACAGATCGTCAGCAGCACCGAGAAAAAGGCGCTGGAAACGGCACGGATACTGGCTGCCGCCAGCGGTATCGAGGTCGAATCCGTCGCCAACATGCACGAAAATGACCGCAGCGCGACCGGCTTCCTGCCACCCGACCGGTTCGAGCGCGCCGCCGACTGGTTCTTCGCCCATCCGCAGGAATGCTTTCAGGGCTGGGAGCGGGCAGCGGATGCTCAACGACGGATCGTGGAGGCTGTAACGACAGTGCTTGCGCGGCATGATCCCTCTCAGCCTATAGCGTTTATCGGCCACGGCGCGGTGGGTACCCTGCTGAAATGCCATTTGGAGGGCGGCGCGATCAGCCGCGATGCGGACCAGCCGCCGGGCGGTGGAAATCTTTTCCGTTTTAATCTTGCAGACATGCAGGTGACATGCGACTGGACGCCCATCGAAACTTGGCAGGGGTGAGACTATGACCGCACGCGAGCGCTTGATCGTTGGGCTGGATGTTCCAACCGTGAAAGAGGCAGCATCAATTGTCGATGCAATCGGCGATGACGTACTCTTCTACAAGATCGGGTATCAGCTGGTATTTGCGGGCGGGCTGGAATTCGCCCGGGAACTGGCTGAAAGCGGCAAGAAAATCTTTCTCGATATGAAGCTGCTGGATATCGACAATACGGTTGCCTCCGGCGTGGAAAACATTGCCAAGATGGGCATGTCGATGCTGACCCTGCACGCCTATCCGAAGGCCATGCGCGCAGCTGTTGCCGCAGCGAAAGGATCGGACCTTACTCTGCTGGGCGTCACCGTTTTGACCTCCATGGACAATTCGGATCTGGAAGAAGCAGGTTATCAGGGCGATGCACGTTCACTTGTTTTGAAGCGCGCGGAACAGGCCAAGGCCGCAGGCATGGGCGGCATTGTCTGCTCTGCGGAAGAATCGACTGCGGTGCGCGACATTCTCGGCCCCGACATGGCCGTCGTTACACCCGGCATCCGCCCGACTGGCTCCGATGCTGGCGACCAGAAGCGCGTCGTCACGCCATTCGATGCCATCAAGGCAGGCTCCAGCCATCTCGTCGTTGGCCGCCCAATCGTCAAGGCTGCGGATCCGAAAGCAGCTGCACGCGCCATTCTGGACGAGATGCTGAAAGCCAGCTTTCCCGCCAACCAATAGAGACACATCTGGAGGAGACTGACATGGCCAAGGGTTACTGGATCGCTCGCGTGGATGTTCGCGATGCAGAGCGTTACAAGGATTATGTTTCGACCGCCAAACCTGCATTCGAACGCTTCGGCGCCAACTTCCTCGCCCGCGGCGGCGCGTTGACTGAACTGGAAGGCAAGGCGCGTGCCCGCAACGTGGTGATAGAGTTTCCTTCGGTGCAACACGCCATCGATTGCTACAACTCGGAAGAATATCAGGCCGCTGCCAGAATTCGGCAGGAAGTGGCCGATGCGGAGATGGTGATCGTCGAGGGAATTTGACGGTCGTCAACCCTGTCTTTCAATCTCGGTTCGGTACCGTGCTGTTCTCTCTTCCCGTGCGCGCGGCTTTGGGCTAAGAGAGAAAAATACACTCATTTAACGCTTCGCAGGAGCCTACCCATGCCCTTGGCCAACCTTCCCCCTCTCGTCACGGTTTTCGGTGGCTCGGGCTTCGTGGGCCGACATGTGGTGCGGACACTCGCAAAGCGTGGCTATCGCATCCGCGTTGCCGTTCGCCGTCCTGATCTTGCAGGCTTCCTGCAGCCGCTCGGCAATGTCGGCCAGATTTCCTTTGCGCAGGCCAACCTGCGCTACAAGGACTCGATCGTGAAGGCTGTCGAGGATGCGGATCATGTAGTCAACTGCGTCGGTCTGCTCTTCGAAAGCGGTCGCAACACCTTCGATGCCGTACAGGAATTCGGTGCCCGCGCCGTGGCTGAAGTTGCGAAGAACGCTGGCGCGACGCTGACGCATATTTCCGCCATCGGCGCAGATGCCAATTCGTCGCTGGGTTACGCCCGCACCAAGGGCCGTGCGGAAGCCGCAATCCGTTCCGTTCTGCCGGAAGCCATTATCCTGCGTCCATCGATCGTATTCGGACCAGAAGACGACTTCTTCAACAAGTTTGCGGGCATGGCCCAGCGTCTGCCTTTCCTGCCCCTTATCGGCGGCGGCAAGACGAAGTTCCAGCCGGTTTACGTCGAAGATGTTGCCGAAGCCGTTGCGCGCAGCGTGGATGGCGCATTGAAGTCCGGCTCGACTTACGAGCTCGGCGGCCAGGACGTCATGACCTTCCGTCAATGTCTTGAGGCCGTGCTGACGGCCACCTATAGACAGAACCGCCTGGTCAATCTACCGTTCGGCATCGCCTCCATGCTCGGCTCCGTCGCCTCTCTCATTCCGCTGATCAAGCCGCCGCTGACATCCGATCAGGTCGCCCTGCTGAAGAACGACAATGTCGTCTCCGCAGAGGCCGAAAAGGCTGGCCTGACCCTTGACGGCATAGGCATTACGCCGGTGCGCGTGTCTTCCGTTCTCCCCTCCTATCTGGTCAGCTACCGCCCTCACGGCCAGTTCAGCAATGCCGGGAAAGCTGCATAAGCTTTTTTCCATCGACTGCTGCAACCAAATACCACCGAGCCCGTTATGACCTCAACGGCGCGACTGCCTATGCTTGTCGCGCCAGGGGATTTGGGGCTGGGTAACAGGGAAATTTCAGTAATGAGCCGCGTAAGCGTGGCACAAGGGCAACTGTGGACAAGTCTTCGCATTAACCCGGTGTTCAGCAAGCTCAGTTATTGATAAACGCCACACTCACAACACATCCTCAACTGAACAATCAAACCAACGGCAATGCCGTTTGTCGCGTTAAAGTTTTGAAAGGCAAATAGAAATGGGCAGGTCTATCGCACTCTTTTTTGCGTGTGCGGCTTTGGTTGTTCTGGCAGGTTCGTTCATGGCACCGGGCACGGTTGCCGCTGGTAAAGAGGGCTGCTCGCCGGCTTATGGGGTAGACCCATGTGCCACGAGCTCCATTTCTGCCAATTGAGCATTTGCGGCCTCAGCGTCGCAAAATCAATCCAAAGCGCCCGAGACGGATCGAGGGCGCTTTTTTGTTGAATTTGTTCGCGTGGCGATAAAAAGCCTGTGCGCTGCGCTGCAACATTAAAGTTCTCTTAAAAATGCTGCCGTTATAATTTTCGCCAAGGCCGCATTTTGAGCCTTTTTTAGCCACAAAGAAGCAACCTCACATCAATCGCAAAACTTCCGAGTGCCGATGCCAACCCTTTACCACTCCTCCATGTCGACCGCGTCTCGTTTCGTTCGGCTGATACTTGCCGAATACGGCTTCCAGATCGATCTGGTGGAGGAACAGCCGTGGGAAAAGAGACGGGAATTTCTGGCCCTCAATCCTGCGGGCACTCTTCCGGTCTATCTGGATGACAATATGCGCTCGCTCTGTGGGCCTTATGTTCTGGCAGAGTTCCTTGATGAAGCCCATGGCGTGCTGAAGCGCGACAGACGGCTTCTAGCGGAAGAGCCTTTTCAGCGCGCAGAAATCCGCCGCCTGACCGAATGGTTTCTGCAGAAGATGGAAAACGACGTGACCAAGCCATTGGTCCGCGAGCGTGTGTACAAACTGCAGATGACCACGGCACAGGGAGGCGGACCTCCAGATTCCAAACTGCTGCGTACGGCACGCTCCAACATCCGTCAGCACATGAAGTATCTCGAATGGCTGGCAGCTTCGCGCACATGGATTGCCGGTGACCGCCTGAGCTATGCCGATCTTGCAGCAGCGGCTTCGGTGTCCATTCTCGACTATCTCGGCGAAATCAACTGGCTGGAAGCGCCGATTGCGAAGGAATGGTATCAGCGGGTCAAATCCCGACCGTCCTTCCGGCCCCTATTGGCCGAGCGCGTGCCGCGCCTTGCGCCATCATCACATTACGCCGATCTCGATTTCTAATCCTGCTTGAGACTATATATATAGCGTCGATGCTGGCTCGTGTCAGCCGACACGCAGGAGAGAGCCAATCGACACGAGTTCGCAGAAGCAGGAGTTGCGTGCCCGCAAGCTGACGGATTTCGTCCGCGCGGAAGCGACAGCGCTTGGCTTCGATCTCTGTCGCATCACCTCGGCTGATGCCATTCCGCTTGCGCCGGAAAGACTGCGAGATTTTCTCGATAATGGCTTCCACGGCACAATGGCGTGGATGGAAGAAACGCAAGAGCGCAGGGCGAATCCGAAGACGCTGTGGAGCGAGGTGCGCTCCGTCGTCATGTTCGGCCTCAACTATGGACCTGACGAGGATCCAAGACAGCTTCTTTCCCAGCCGGACAAGGCCGCGATTTCCGTTTACGCCAGAAATCGGGATTATCACGATGTCATCAAGGGGCGCTTGAAGGAGATCGCAACGCGTTTTGCTGCGCGCGCGGGCGAAGACGTCAAGGTTTTTGTCGACACGGCACCCGTCATGGAAAAGCCTCTGGCCGCTGCTGCGGGGCTTGGCTGGCAGGGCAAGCACACCAATCTCGTCAGCCGTACCCACGGATCATGGCTGTTTCTCGGCAGCATGTTCACCACGGCGGAACTCTGTCTGGACGAAGCGGAGCGGGATCATTGCGGCTCCTGCCGCGCCTGCCTCGATGCGTGCCCCACCAATGCCTTCCCCTCCCCCTACAAGATCGATGCACGACGCTGCATTTCTTATCTCACGATTGAGCATAAGGGGCCGATACCGCACGAATTCCGGCCCATGATCGGCAATCGCATCTATGGCTGTGACGATTGCCTTGCGGCCTGCCCATGGAACAAGTTCGCTGCCAGCGCTTCGGAAATGAAGCTGCAAGCCCGGGAAGACCTGAAAGAACCATCCATCGCGTTTCTGTTGACGCTGGATGACGCGGCCTTTCGCAGTTTCTTCAGCGGCTCGCCCGTCAAACGCATAGGCCGCAACCGCTTCATCCGCAATGTGCTGATTGCTGCCGGAAATTCCAATGATCTCTTGCTCATAGATCAGTGCAGGCAACTGGCGGAAGATGCATCGCCGGATGTGCGTGGCATGGCCATCTGGGCGCTTTCCCGGTTGATGGACAGGGAGAGCTTCCACGCTTACGCTGCAACGCACACAGCCGATGACGATTCGGATGTTCAGGAAGAATGGCGTATGGCGGGAGAGTAAATGTCGCAGCTGATGATTTTCGGGGCCGGATATTCCGGCAAGGCAATCGCGAAAACTCTTCAGGGCAGCATGGACCGCATTTGCGGGACGACCCGCAGTACCGAACAAGCAGAGACGCTGAAAGCTCTGGGGATCACTCCCGTCATCTTTGATGGTGAGACCATAAGCGACGCTCTGCGAGCAGAACTCGCACACACCACCCATCTCGTCCAGTCGATAGCGCCCGGCAAGGCGGGCGACCCTCTGCTACGGCTCTGCAACGGCACGCTTAAAGACCTCATGCCGCAACTGGAATGGACAGCATACCTCTCCACAGTCGGCGTCTATGGCAACCATGATGGTGCGTGGGTAAATGAAGAAACGGAATGCAAACCTGTTTCCGCTCGATCCCTTGAACGGGTAGAGGCTGAGCAATCCTGGGCTTTGGCGGCGGACAAGGCAGGTGTTCAGCTTTCCATTCTGAGGCTTTCAGGGATTTACGGTCCGGGGCGCAACGGTTTCATGAATCTGGAAAAGGGCACGGCCCGCCGTCTGGTCAAGAAGGATCAGGTGTTCAACCGCATCCGGGTAGAAGACATCGGCACGGCGACCGCCTTCCTCATCTCGGGAAAACAAGGCGGTATTTTCAACGTGACGGACGACGAGCCTGCACCGCCGCAGGACGTGGTCGCTTATGCGGCGGAACTGATGGGCGTGACGCCGCCACCGGAACAGGCTTTCGAGACGGCTGAACTGACACCGATGGCGCGCTCTTTCTATGGCGAGAACAAGCGCGTCTCCAATGGCAAACTAAAGCGCCTCGGTTTCCAGTTTACTTACCCGGAATACCGCAAGTCGCTCCAACAATTATGGGATAGCAGCCTCTGGAAAGATGAATAACTGTTCATCTTCATTGGTTGAAAAATCCATCCAAAGACGCTTTTCGGGAAGTTTCTAATCGCCATATTTGCGTTTAACCTTTTATTAATGCGCAAATTTAACGGAAATTTTCAGCCTTTAGAAAAATATTTCACTGCGATTCCGTGAAGCGATTCAGGAAATACTTAACGCGCAACGAATTTCTGCCTTGCGATTGATTCTAAAGAAATTTTTGCGGGATACATCGAAAGCTATCTAAAACGCGTCAGAGCGATTCTCATCACGAATGTTACACACTGTAACACTTCGTGATTGGAAGAAGGCAAGTTTTTGCCATTTTTCGCTCGCCCTACAGTCTCCGCAATTCATTCGGCGCGGGGCCGAGTATCAGGGAAGCACAGTTTGACGAATATCCGACGCAAGACTTTCGCGGCCGCAACTATTGCCGCGTGCTGTTTCATCGTTCCTCTTCAGGCCAATGCCGCTAATGGATGTGGCGGCGCATCTTGGTATGCCCTCAGCTCCAAGACTGCTTCGGGCGAGAGAATGAACGCCTCCAATCTTACCGCTGCACATCGCTCCTTGCGCTTCGGCACCAAGGTCAAGGTTACGAACTCCCGTAACGGCAAGGCCGTTGTGGTGCGCATCAATGACCGTGGCCCCTTCATCAAGGGTCGTGTTCTCGATCTCTCCAAGGCTGCCGCCAAGAACATCGGCATGGTAAGCTCTGGCACGGCAAAGGTCTGCTACGAGGTTCTCGCCTCCAACTAAGCGGAGGATTTCCGAACAGGATTTTCGGGAATTCTTGCCAAAGCCTTGCCCTCGCCGCCATTCGCGTCTACCAACCGGGCAATCACGGAAAGAGGTAGACAATGCGTTTGGGCGGGCGTTTAGCCGGGGCAATCGAAGTGTTGGCAGATATCGAAGCGCGCAGACGCCCGGTTGCCGACGCACTGAAAGACTGGGGACTGGCGCATCGTTTCGCTGGTTCCGGCGACAGGGCCGCCATCGGCAACATCGTTTACGATGCCCTTCGCATGAAACTTTCCCACGCATGGTTGATGGATGACGAGAGCGCCAACGCGCTCGGCTATGCCGTCATGCTGCGTCAATGGGGAAAGACGCCGGAGCAACTGGCCGCGGAATTCGAGGGCGACAAATTCGCGCCTGCTCCTCTTTCAGAAGACACTATCAAAGCATTCAACACGCGCTCTCTTTCCGATGCGCCGCTTCATGTCCAGGGCGACATTCCGGAATGGGTTCAGCCTTCGCTCGAGGCTTCCTTCGCAGACCAGTGGCTGCGACAGGCGCAGGCCTTGAACGAGCGCCCGACACTGGACTTGCGTGCCAACACATTGAAGGCGAACCGCGACAAGGTTCTCAAGGCGCTTGAAGAAGCCGGAGCCGAAGCCACCCGGATCGCCCGCCAGGGCGTGCGTATTCCCGCGGGCGCGGGCCCTTCGCGGCTGCCCAATGTGACGGCTGAACTTTCCTTCCAGAAGGGCTGGTTCGAAGTTCAGGACGAAGGTTCGCAGATCGTTGCCGATCTTGTCGGCGCGCAGGAAGGCGAACAGATTCTGGACTATTGCGCAGGCGGCGGCGGCAAGACGCTCGCCATGTCTGCGAGCATGAACAATAAGGGTCAGGTCCATGCTTTCGATGCGGACCGCAAGCGCCTTGCACCCATTATCGAGCGGCTGAAGCGTGCTGGCACGCGTAACGTTCAGGTGCACGATCGCCCGGCTGGATTGACGGCGTTCCGTGAGAAATTCGACCGCGTGCTGGTGGACGCACCCTGCACCGGCACCGGCACATGGCGCAGGCGCCCGGATACGAAGTGGCGTCTGACGCAGCGAAATCTCGAGGAACGGATGGGTCAGCAGGCGGAAGCTCTGGATCAGGCAAAGACGTTCGTGCGTCCCGGTGGCGAGTTGCTCTATGTAACCTGCTCCGTTCTGCCTGAAGAGAATGAACAGCAAGTCCGTCGCTTCTGCGCGGAAAACCCTGAATTCTCAATCAAGTCCGCTCTCGACCGCTGGACGAAGACCTTCGGCGCCGCAGCCTCGAAGCCTCATTCGCCAGACGGCGAAACCGTGACGCTGACCCCGGCCACGACAGATACAGACGGCTTCTTCTTCTGCGTCATGAAGCGCGACGGCTGATCGATTTTTGCCTGCTCGAAGTGCCCGGCATCTGCTTTCTCTCAATGCCGGGCGCCTTGTTGGAAATCTTCTAAACTAGAATGTTTGACACAAGTTTGTGATTGGTTCAGAACTCGCCCTCACAGCCTCGTTACTGGAGCGCTGAACAGGAGAGAGCATGTTCCGCAAAACCGTCCTCAGCGCCAGTGCCGCGCTTCTAGCCGCTTCAGTGGCATTCACCGCCCTTCCCGCACGCGCCGCGACCGATCCGGCTGCAGTGGTCAAGCACTATGCCGAGCTTGCGCAGGCCAAATATCAGGATTCGCTCACAACGGCGGAAGCGCTGGACAAAGCCATCGATGCGCTGATCGCGACGCCGAGCGAAGCGAACCTGAAGGCGGCCCGCGCAGCCTGGATCAAGGCGCGCGTTCCCTACCAGCAGTCCGAGGTCTATCGCTTCGGCAACCCTATCGTCGATGAGTGGGAGGGCAAGGTAAACGCCTGGCCGCTGGACGAAGGTCTGATCGATTATGTCGATAGCTCCTACGGCACCGAGAGCGACGAGAACGAACTCTACACCGCCAACATCATCGCCAATAAAGAGATCACCGTTGGTGGCGAAAAAGTGGATGCATCCAAGATCACCCCTGATTTGATCCGCAGCCTTGCGGAAGCGGGCGAAGTGGAAGCCAACGTCACCACTGGCTATCACGCTATCGAGTTTCTGCTTTGGGGCCAGGATTTGAACGGCACGGGCCCCGGTGCTGGCAACCGCCCATACACAGATTACGACACCAAGAACTGCACGGGCGGCAATTGCGACCGCCGCGCGGATTACCTCAAGGCCGCGTCAACGCTTCTGGTCGCCGATCTTCGGGAAATGGCCGCCAACTGGGCGGCGGATGGCGAAGCAACGAAGACGGTGGAAGCCGATCCCAAGAAGGGCCTGACGGCGATCCTCACCGGCATGGGTTCGCTCTCTTACGGCGAACTTGCCGGTGAACGCATGAAGCTTGGCCTTCTGCTGCACGATCCCGAAGAAGAGCATGATTGCTTCTCCGACAACACTTACAACTCGCATCTGAACGACGCCATCGGCATCGCATCCGCTTACACCGGCGAATATACGCGTGTGGACGGAACGAAAATGACCGGCCCATCGCTTTCGCAACTGGTTGCCGCCAGCGACAAGAAGCTGGACGACGAGATGAAGGCCAAGCTCAACAAGACGCTCGATGCCATGCACGCCATGGAAAAGCGTGCCCAGACCGTTGAAGCCTACGACCAGATGATCGGCGAAGGCAACAGCCAAGGCAACGCCACCGTGCAGGCCGCTATCGACGGCCTTCTCGACCAGACCAAGACCGTAGAGCGCGTCATTGCCGCCCTCGATCTCGGCAAGATCGAGCTCGAAGGCTCCGAGAGTCTGGACAACCCCAACGCCGTGTTCAAGTAAAATATCGAAAGGGCCGCTGGTGAACGGCGGCCCTTCATATGCATAGCCTTGTCAAATCGGATTATGGTGTGACAAATCTTGTACCGCACATTCCGTCATCCCGGACTTGATCCGGGATCCAGTGCGATCAAGTCCTTGATCGCAAAAAAGTCTTTAGCCACGCAGACGCGTGGCTGCTGGATGCCGGGTCAAGCCCGGCATGACGGAAAAGACGTATACACACCGTCATCTCACTCGAGCCGAAAATATGTTTCGTGTTAACCCGCTTCGGCTTCTTGTACCAACAGTGACCTTGGTCATCTCTGGCATTTCCTTGTTAGCAGCCGATCAAGCAACCCGCGCCGATCTCTCCAAATCCGATCTCAACCGCTTCCGGCAGGTTACGAAACCCACCAAGGATTTTTCAAAACCTGAGCCATTCGAAGCAATGTCCGCTGGCGCAACGACCACGCAAGCGGCTTTGGGCACTACGGCTTTCTCCCAACCTTCCGCCAGCATCACCTTCGAGCAGCAGCAGGATTTCAAGCTGGGAAACGCGCTGTTCCAGAAACTCTGGGTTTCGTCGCCATCCTCCACGCAGGCGTCCGATGGGTTGGGCCCACTTTACAACGCACGCTCCTGCCAGACCTGTCACATCAATGATGGCCGAGGCCGCCCTCCGCGTGATGGGGAAGATGCGGTGTCGATGTTGCTGCGGCTGGCGCGGCCTGCCAGAACCGATTCCGAACGCACGCTGGTTCATGATCGTCACGCCCTGAATTTTCCGGATGTCACCTATGCCGCACAACTTCAAAACCTTGCCGTGCCGGGCCTGAATGCGGAGGGGAAGCTCAAGATCACCTATGAGGAGCGTGAGGTTGCGCTTGGCGATGGCGAAATTATCCATTTGCGCAAACCCACCTACAGCATCGATAGCCTGAACTATGGGCCGCTCGAAACCGATACGACGCTGTCCCCTCGCATCGCGCAAGCGACGCTGGGCCTTGGTCTGATCGAGGCCATTCCGCAGGAAGATATTCTGGCCGGTGCCGACACTGGTGACACCAACGGTATTACGGGCAAGCCCGCCTGGGTGCGGGATCACCGCACGGGACAGATCGCACTCGGTCGTTTCGGCTGGAAAGCGCAAAATGCAACCGTTCGGGATCAGGCTGCGGATGCCTTTTCCAACGATCTGGGCATCTCGACGCCGGATGCGCCCAACGCTTATGGCGATTGCACCGAAAAGCAGACCGACTGTCTGGTGATGCCCAACGGCGTGCAGAAACGGCTAGGCAACACGGAAGCGCCCTCTCCCGTTCTCGATCTCGTCACATTCTACACGGAAAATCTCGGTGTGCCCGCCAGACGCGATGTAGATGCGCCGGCGGTTCTGCGGGGCAAGCAGATGTTTTATGACAGTGGGTGCGCCGCGTGCCACAGGCCGAAATTCGTGACGCGGCGCGATGCCGCCGATCCGCTTCATTCCTTCCAGCTCATCTGGCCCTACTCCGATTTTTTGCTCCACGATATGGGTGAAGAGCTTGCTGACGGACAGCAGGTGGGTGAAGCCAGCGGACAGGAATGGCGCACGCCGCCGCTCTGGGGTATCGGCCTCACAGAGGCCGTCAACGGCAACGCGTTTTATCTGCATGATGGCCGGGCGCGCAGCCTGACCGAAGCCATTCTCTGGCATGGCGGCGAGGCGCAAAGTGCGCGCGACGCCTTTGCCGCCTTGCAAAAAACCGACCGGCAGGCTTTGCTCACATTTCTGGAGTCTCTTTGATGGACGTTTCAATGCGAAAACTTCTCGCGACCCTACCACTGATGCTCGTTCTCGGTCTCGGTTCCGCCAAGGCGCAGGATGTGGAACTGTTGCCACCTCCGCCGCTCGACCCTGCCAAGGTGCGCGCCACCATGGAGAAGGCCGTGGATGGCTTCATTCGCCCCGGTTACGAGAACTTCCGCGACAAGGCGAAAACGCTCGAAGGGTCCATGCAGGCTTTGTGCAAGGCGCCAACGCCGGATGCCGTGAATACGGCGAAGGATGAGTTCGCCCAAACCGTGGATGCATGGTCGCGCATCGAAATCGTCCGCGTCGGCCCCGTCATCGAGCAGAACCGGTTCGAGCGCATTCTCTATTATCCGGACAAGAAGGGTCTGGGTCTGAAACAGGTGCAGCGCTATCTCTCCGACAAGGACGAAAGCGTAACGACGGCAGATGCCCTGAAAGGCAAAAGCGTTGCGGCACAAGGGCTCAGCGCGTTGGAATTCGTGCTTTACGGCACCGGATCGGACACGCTCAACTCCGAACAGAACGGCTTCCGCTGCCGCTATGGCGCGGCGATTGCGGGCAATCTTGCCAATATCGGCGCAGAACTCGTCACGATCTGGAACGCACCGGATGGTACCGCACGCAACTGGAAAGAGCCGGGGCCGAACAACCCGGTTTTCCGGGACGAGCGGGAAGCGCTGGTTGCGCTGCTGGGCATTCTCGTTCACGCATCCGAAGCGATCCGGGACCAGCGCATCGAAACCTTTTACAAAGGGCCGGACAACGTCAAATTTCCGCGCACTGCGATTTACTGGCGCTCCGACCTGACATGGAAAAGCATCAGCGACAATATCGCTGCGGTGCAGGATCTGCTCCATGTCGCCCATATGGGAGACCTGTTGCCGCCCGATCAGCGCTCCATCATCGGCTCCATCGATTTCATTGCAAAATCCATGGTCCGCGTTTCCGGCACAATCGAGCCCGATGTGGAGAAAGCCCTTTCCGACGACAAGGAGCGCGGCAAGGTGGACTATCTGCTGCTGAACGGAAGGGACCTGATTTACCGCATCAATGATCAGTATGGCGGCGCAATCGGTCTCAGCTCCGGCTTTTCCTTCTCCGACGGAGATTGATCGTGGCGGGCAACGGACGCTTTCTGATAGACCGCCGCAGCTTCATCAAGGCTGCGGGTGCGCCGTTCCTTGCATCGCTTGCGCCGCGCTCGCTCTTTGCGCTTGAACGGGCCGATGCCGTTTTCGCCTCAGCCTTTCGCGCGCGAGATGGGTCATACGGCGTCGCAACGTTGAGCGAGGTCGGAGAGATCATCGACAGGGTGGCACTGCCTGCCCGCGCTCACGGCCTGGCCACAAGCCATGCAACGGGGATGACAGTCGCCTTCGCGCGAAGGCCGGGCACATTCTTTGTGGCGTTCGATCCCGCTCATCAACGTCCCCCAATCGTGATGAACACGCCGGAAGGCCGCCACTTCTATGGCCACGGCCAGTTTTCGCCAGATGGCACGATCCTTTATGCCAGCGAAAATGACTTCGACGGCAACCGAGGCGTGATCGGGCTGTACGACGCGCGCGACGGATTTCGGCGCATCGGGGAATATGATGCCCATGGCATCGGCACTCATGACATGACGGTCAGCGCGGATGGCGGCATGATCGTGATTGCCAATGGCGGAATCGAAACCCACCCGGATTTCGGCCGCACGAAGCTCAATATCGACCGGATGGAGCCGTCTCTCGTTCTGCTAGACGCCGCGAGCGGAGCGCTTATCCAGAAACATCGACTGCCGGATAAGCTCAGGCAGCTTTCCACGCGCCACGTGGACCTCGGCAATGACGGACGCATCTGGTTTGCCTGCCAGTATGAAGGCCCGCGCAATGATCTGCCGCCTTTGGTCGGCTGCTTTTCGAAAGGTGAGGATTTGCGCTTCATTTCGCTTCCTGAGGAAACGACCGGGCGTCTAGCGAATTATGTAGGTGCAATTGCGGTGAACCGACACGATAGCATCGTCGGCCTGACGTCTCCCAACGGCAACGCCTTCGTTACGCTGGATGAGAAGAGCGGCAGTGTTCTGAGCGAGACCAGTCTGCGAGAAGCGGCAGGTGTTGCGGCTGGGATTTCAGGCATGGTTGCTTCTTCCTATGACGGCCGGTTCGAGGGGCGCATCAGCGATGTCGCATGGGACCAGCACATCGTGCGGATTGCGCGCTAAATTATTGAAATGACGCCGGAACCAAAGCCATTTCGTCGCATTGTTTCCGCATGAAAAACGCGCTCGTTTATATCATCTTCATTGCGGTTGTGGTCACCATCGGCGCGTTGATCGGCATCAACAACGTGCCGGGTGAGTGGTATCAAGCGCTGAACAAGCCGTGGTTCAATCCGCCGAACTCAATTTTCGGACCCGTCTGGACGACCCTTTACGTTTTGATTGCGATTGCCGGTGCCCGCACATGGTTGCAAAGCCGCATGGGTGGGCGCATGCAGCTGTGGGGCAGCCAGATGCTGCTCAACTTTCTTTGGTCACCCATCTTTTTCGGCATGGAAAGCCCTGCAGGTGCATTGATCATCATCATCCCGATGCTGATCTGCATCGTCGCCTTCATCGTCATGACCTTGACCCGCGACCGGCTTTCGATGTGGCTGTTCGTGCCCTATGCCGCCTGGGTTTCCTTTGCCACATTGCTCAACGCCAGCATCGTTTACCTGAACTAAGAAGTGCCACGCCCCTTGTCTTGCAAGGCTACAGACGCCATGTCATTTTCGCAGAAAAATGAAAGGCAGGGGAATGGTGTTCACCGATCCTGGCGATTTTCGCCAGCGAATTCAAAAAAGCTTTGCGCGCCAGGGCGTCGTTCAGGCAATCAAGGCGGAGCTATCACGTATCGAGCACCGGCTTGTGGAAATCGAACTGCCGTTTCACCCTAAACTCACGCAGCAGCACGGCATTCTCCATGCGGGGGTCATAGCCGCCGCGCTCGATACCGCCTGCACCTATGCCGGTTACACGATCATCGAGCCGGAGGCGTCACTGCTTACCATCGAGTTCAAGGTCAACCTGATGTCGCCGGGGCGTGGCGAGCGTTTTCTGTTTCGCGGCGAAATCACCAAGCCGGGCAGCAATATCATCGTTGCCGACGGACGCGCCTACGCCATTTCCGATGGCCCGGCCAAGCTGATCGCCTCCATGACGGGCACGATGATGGTTCTGAAGGGCCGGGAAGGTTTCAGTGAAAATGAGCTTTGAACTGGTCGAAATCGAGGGCAAGCGCCTTCTCTTCGTAATGGCGGCTGATGCCGAATATGGGCCGCATCTGAAAGCGCGGTTCAAACCTTTAATGACAGGCGTCGGGCCGGTTGAGGCTGCGGTTTCCTTGACTGCGGCTCTTAGCGAACTCAACACGCAGTCCCGTTTGCCGCATCTCGTCGTTTCGCTCGGCTCTGCAGGATCGCGCAGTCTCGAACAGACCGAAGTCTATCAGGCAACCTCCGTTTCCTATCGCGACATGGATGCCTCCGCCTTCGGTTTCGAGAAGGGGCGGACACCGTTTCTCGATCTTCCCGCCGAAGTATCGTTGCCTTTCGTCATACCTGATGTGGCCACCGCACGGCTCTCTACGGGCGCTAATGTCGTCTCCGGTACCATGTACGATCTTATCGACGCCGATATGGTGGAAATGGAGACGTTTGCGATTTTGCGCGCCTGCCAGCGCTTCAATGTTCCATTGATCGGCCTACGCGGCATCTCGGATGGCAAGGCGGATGTGCACTATATCGACGACTGGACAGAGTATCTGCACATCATCGATGAAAAGCTGGCGGTGGCAGTGGATCGGTTGTGCGGTGCGATAAAGAGTGGGGCAATTCCTCTGTAAGGCTTGCGCTGTCGCGTATTTTCTGGCTTTTCAGGGCATCTGCCGGGTTGCCTTACGTCCGGCAATTCTTTAAAGGCTCGCCATGACCCAGATAGCCCATCCCGACAGCATCCTCATCATCGATTTCGGCAGCCAGGTGACGCAGTTGATTGCGCGCCGTGTTCGCGAAGCCGGCGTCTATTGCGAAATCCACCCGTTTCAGAGCGCGGACGAAGCATTCCAGAAACTGCAGCCGAAGGGCGTCATTTTCTCCGGCGGCCCGGCATCGGTAACGGCAGAAGGCAGCCCGCGCGCGCCGCAGGCGGTGTTCGATGCAGGCATTCCGATTCTCGGCATCTGCTACGGCCAGCAGACACTCTGCACCCAGTTGGGCGGAACTGTTGAAGGCGGCCATGCCGCGGAATTCGGTCGCGCCGATATCGAGATCAAGAAGGCAAGCCCTCTGTTCGACGGCTTCTGGGAACTCGGCGGACGTTACCCTGTCTGGATGAGCCATGGCGACCGCGTCACGCAATTGCCGCACGGCTTCGAAGTGGCCGCGACATCTGAGAACGCGCCCTTTGCCATCGCCGTCAACGAAGAGCGCCGTTATTACACCACGATGTTCCACCCGGAGGTCATGCACACGCCTGACGGTGCCAAGCTGCTGTCCAACTTCGTGCACAAGATCGTTGGCCTGAAATCCGACTGGACCATGGCTGCCTACCGCGCCGAAATGATCCGCAAGATCCGCGAGCAGGTTGGTTCACAGCGCGTTCTCTGCGCGCTCTCCGGTGGCGTCGATTCCTCCGTCGCAGCCATTCTCATCCATGAAGCGATTGGCGACCAACTGACCTGCGTCTATGTGGACCATGGCATGATGCGACT